>OAWN01000012.1_pt1 | contig 236634 bp, 272 predicted proteins | sample 1476801 | NCBI WGS metagenome assembly OAWN01 (sample SAMEA2580214, study PRJEB22360) | human gut metagenome | biome: human gut; feature: human-associated habitat; material: faeces | place: Denmark | collected 2008/2010 | reverse complement strand
CAAGGGTATTACCATGCGAACGGTAAGCAAAGGCGACGGTTTTGCTCTCTATGTGCAGTACGCTGATGACGTCCAGCAAACGTATGATACTCTCTACAATAAAGTATCTGAGGTGTCGGCGGGTATCACCGGTGGTAATAGTGCTGATGGCGTTGCTCAGATAGAGAATTGGTTGGCTGCTAACTCTGAGTAGGATTATGATGCTTTCAATTATGCTGAAACGGTAACCACTGATGCGAAGGAGCTTATGACTAAGTTCCCGTATGCTTGGTCAACAGGTACCTTGCTTCAAGGTAAGGGTGTTTGTATGTCCTATGCCAGTATGTTTGATGCCATAGCTGACCAGGTGGGTATTGAGAGCTACGTGGTTATCGGTAAAGGTGATGGCGTTGGCCATGCTTGGGATCGTGTTAAATTGGATGGGCAGTTTTATGATACTGACCCTACTTGGGATGATGTTGGCGCTGTTGCTGATAGTGTTTATAGGCTTAAGCCGGCTAACAAGTTGGATAAGCATACTACAGGTTCGGATACGTGGTTGCCGTACGATAAGATTGATTCTTACGGTGGAGCTAACAGCCTCTTTTAGGAAGGAATGAAATGACTAATTTCGGTTATCAGCCTCAGCAGGGGCAGGGTTATTCCCAGCAGGAGGGTAATTTTCAGCCAAGTCAGGGTTATCCCTATCAGGAGGGTAATTTTCAGCCAAGTCAAGGTTATCCACAGCCCGCGCCTATTTATCCTCAGCAAGGTGGAAACGCTCAGCCTCAGATGGGTCAAGGGCCTTACACTCTGCCAAGTGGTTTTCAGCAGCCTGTGAATACTCAAGGGTATTCACCTCAGCCAATGCCTTTGCAGCGGACTGATGATTGGCCTGTGTTTGGTTGTGATTTTAAGACGGCTATTCAGCGTTTCTTTAGGAAGTATGCAGTTTTTCATGGTAGGGCTAGCAGAAGCGAGTATTGGTTTGCACAGTTGGGTCTGGGTATTGTCAATGCTGTTTTTACTGCGTTATGGCAGATAAGTCATATTAATCCGGTTTTAGATAGTGTTGTTGGCTCAATAACTGGTGTCTTGCTGACAGTTTGGGGCTTTGCTGTGTTCGTACCTAGTCTAGCGCTGTTTGTGAGAAGACTGCATGATGTGAATATGAAGGGTGCTTGGGTTGCAGTACCTTTGGTTTTTAATTTCTTGGCAGTTGTTAGTTTGGTAATTGTTAGTGTTATTACTTTAATGTCTTATAGTTCTTCCTAGGATAATAGCGGGATGATTTCGGCTGTGTTCCTGATTGTTCTGGTGTTCTTTGGCGCATCACTTGGATTTAGTATTACTATAGGTGTGAAAGAGTCCAAGCCTGAGGGTATTCGTTTTGATAGGTGAGTGGTCGTTGTGGGTTTATATGAAGTTATGAATAGCGCTGCTTCGTCTCTTAGAGGTAGAGGCGCTAGTAGTGTAATTGTTCAGTATGCCAATGATAACTTTGGACAGTTGGTATATAGTGTATTCCCTATGGTACGGGATTATATAGGAGTGGTGGTTCAAAATAAGGGTTACGATTGGGTATTAATCGTCGATGCTTGTACTAGGTCAGAATTGAACGGCCAACCGAAAGCGACTAAAAGAGTTTTGGAGAAAGCTATAAAGCCTGAAACTGCTAGGAAGTATGTATTTAATCACAAGTTTGAGGGTTGGGTGTCGAAGTGGCTGTTGAAGAGCTATGATCGTTCAGTGATGTTATGTAAATCTATGGCTTTGTTAAATTAATATTTTACATATTAATAACGTATGTGTTCGTCTATACAAGTTTTACGGTGTTTTCTATGAAATCTCACGCTAGGCATTCGAATAATTCTTCGGAATTGGTAATATCAAGAAAAGAGAAGAGAGCTCTACTTAGAAGCAGGAAACAGCGTGTTATCGCTGTAGGTGCCTTGTTTGCTATGGTTGGATTGCTTGGTGTCTCGCCTCTGCTGATTGCTAATAGTACGGAAGTTCCAGCAAAGATGGTCAGACCTGAATCCTCTGTGGGGTATTCTGCTGCATCCAGAAGTGAGTTCAGGAAAAGTATAGATATCAAAGGCGTTTCCACTAATTCTGATACAGGTGACTGGAAAATGACCGACTTTGATAATATTAATGCGGATGCAATGTCCTCTTGGAAAGCGGATAATTATACCGTTGCCGTCTTGATGGATTCAGATGAGAAGTCTTTACCAGAGGGCTTTAATTCCAACCATGCTACCGGTGATGTTGGTAATGCCTACGCCTTTAGTGAGTGTACTTGGTGGGCATATTTAAGAAGAAAGCAACTGGGCTTGCCGGTTGGAAGTCCTTTTGGTAATGGTGCGCAGTGGGCGGACAGTGCTAAGGCTCTAGGGTATTGGGTTGATAACACTCCTAGGCATGTCGGTGATATAGTCGTATTTGAGGCAGGTCAGGCGGGTGCTGATAGTACTTATGGGCATGTGGCCATTGTAGGGAAGATAAACTCTGATGGCAGTATAGAAACCTCAGAGAGTGGCGCTAGTTATAATGGCGGTACCTTTAGCAGAACATTTAAGAATGTAGGGGAATTTCAGTATATACATTATTGATATAAATATAAAAAATCGCATCTTAATCGGTGCGGTTTTTTGTTGTTAATTCTTAGTCAAGAGGCAGTTCACCTTGGTTTAGGTAATTGGCCAGTGCCTTGCGCCACTTCTCTCCAACTTCAGTGGGCACGTAGAAAGTGGAGTTTTGCTTTTGCCAACGCCAGAACTGGTCTACACTGTGACGACTTTTCATAATTTTGGACATACCAGAGAGCGTGCCGTTGAACTTGTTGAAGTCAATGTCGGTAAGCTTAATAAGCTCTTCCTTGGTGGCATCCTTACCAACTGCATGGTTAAGAAGGGCCAGAGTAATTTTCTTGCCCCTTTCGGAGAACTGGTAGTAAATATCCTGAATCTCTCCGAAAGTGAGTCGTGCAGGGTATTCAAGGCAGTGCTCTTGCTTCCACGAGGTAGTGAACTTGCTTACCATTTCGTAGAAGTCGGCTTCGGAGCCGTCTGGGATGGTTACTTTGACGTCGGACATGGTGTTTCCTTTCGTTGTCTTGTGTTGTCTTATACCGCTATTATACCCCTTTGTAGGGGTCTGTCAAAGGGTTTGGTGGGGGTTCGGCGTGTCGCGGTGGCGGGCGGTCGTTGTTTTTGTTAAGGGTGCACTTTATTTTTAGAGTAAAGATATAAGAGCAGGTTAGTTTCTATCAATATGATATATAATAATAAGCATGGAAGATTATCAGTTTAATTACAAGCCGGAATTGAGTGAACTCAATAGTGGTCTAGAGAATGACTCTTTAGTTGAAGAAGTTCGAAAGAGTGCTTCAGAGGGTTGTGCTTTATATTATGATGTCTGGTCTATTAATAGAGATGTGGCTATGCGTTTGAAAGCTATAAGAAAGTCGAAGGGTTTGACTCTCAAAGAAGTGTCTAAAATCAGTGGTGTACCTGAAGTGACGTTGGGAAATGTGGAAAGGCTCAAGGGTATTACTACTCTGCCTGTGTTGGTTAAGTATGCCAGTGCTTTGGGCTGTCATTTAGATATTGGCGTCAAAGAAAATGAAAAGTAAGAAATGATATTTATTTTATAGTGTATGTTTATGCTGTAAAAAGGAATAGTGGCGGAGTGCCACTTCAACGGTGGTATAAGAAAACAAGTCCTTCCGCTAGGAAGAAATTTAAGAAGATAGTGTTGTCTCTAAGGAACTCTGATACGCTTGAGGATGCTTCTAAGATTGGTAATTTTACTTGCAGAAAAATGTCTGGTGAGGGCTTTTATGAAATACGTATGAATGAAGGCAATTCTTGGCAAAGAGTTATGACAGTGATGCTTAATTATCGTCAGGGTTCTTATGCTGTGGATTTGGTTTTAGGTAATGGTTGGGATAAAGATAAGAATAAAACGCCTTTGAGAGATTTAAATACTTCTAGGGAGATTATGAAGGAAGTCAAGTCTTTTGTATCTGGAGGTAAATCTAATATAGAATTAATACCAATAGAGGAAGTTCTGTTATGAAATTATCACAAGAGGAGTTAAAAGAGGCTCGGATTATGTTTACATCTGCTGATTTGCGTAGGTTGGCAGAGGTGCAGGGTATTTCTTTAAGTGAGCTGTCTCGTAGAACTGGTTATAGTGAAATAAGTTTGAAAAAAGCGCTTTCAGGGGATACTGATTTTTCTGAAAGAATGTTAACGTCTGTTGCGTCTGCTCTGGGTTGTAATGTAATGCTAACTTTGGGAGGAAAGTAAGATGTCTTTTGGTTCAGTCTTAAGAAGTGCAAGGTTGTCTTGTAATAAAGCATTAGATGATGTTGCTAAAGAGTCTGGAATATCCTTAGATAGGTTAGATAAGATAGAGAATTTAAGAGTATCGCCTACTTTGGGTGAAGTTCAGGCTTATTCTGATGCTCTGAATATGCGTTGTTTTATTGATTTCGCTCCTAAGGATAATAGGAATTATCCTGTTTTTAACAAGTTAAGTGAGCCCCAACGTCGTAGGGCATTGGCAGCAGGCGCAGCAGGGTATTAAATTTTAAATATTTTAAGTGAATATGTCTTGCATGTTTATTAATCTAGTGTATTATAAATATTGTTCTTAAGGTTTGTAGCTTTTGGAACGTGGCCTGCCGGTCTTTTTATACATAATTTTCCACCGGTGGGCTTGGATAGGTGCCTGAGAGGTCTATAGGGAGTCTCTGCTAAAGACTTGGAGGTTTGTAGCCTCCCGCAAGTTCGAATCTTGTCCTATCCGCAGGGAGCCGTCACAAAAGTGACGGCTTTAATTGTATAAGGAGGTTTAGGGTTGGCAGAATGTAATTTATTGTACAGGTATCCTGTGGATTTTATTACGGGTGCTTTAAGTGCTTATGGTACTTCCTTGGATTATTTTATAGTGGAGCATTTTGTTGAGTTTCAGACTCCGGGTGAGAGGATACCATTGCAGGCAGGCCTGAATTATGGTAACTGTGAGAGGGTTTTTATGCTGTTAAGTAATAGCGATTTTCTAGGGAGAACCTCCGTTAAAGAGGCTGGCAAAAAGTTTGCTGAGATACTCGAAGTGCAAGAGGGTGATTATGTAAGTAGCCCTTATGATTTTTATACCTTGAGGGGTATTTGGGGTTTTGTCATGGCTAATTTTCTACTGTTGAAGGACAATATTGGGTTTATTATAAATCCAAATTGCAGCGGTAGGGAAGACTTTGAGAGTGAGATAATGCGTATGCCTTATGGTTTTAAGGAGAAGGATAATGCAAAGTAGGCAAGATAGAACTGGTAATATTTTAGCTTAATGTGAAATGCTGACTATTTTTATTAAAGGTCAGCATTATTTTTAATAATAGTGGGTTTTTAGCCCATTTTTTAGGATTATTTAATAGTGAGTTGGTTTTTATCTTTCGTTGGGTTTTGGTCTAGCGAAGGATTCTTATGAAGAGGAAAGTTGTTGGTGTTTTAACTTTTATAATTGCCTTAGTAACAATGTTAGCGGGTGTGGGTATTCCTGCGTATGCTGCTGATGTTGATATCACGCCTACTAGGGTTACTGCTGAGTGGGTTAAGAACGGTGATAATCAAGAGATTGATGCGGATGGCAATCTGCATTTTACGCCGTATGCACTGTATGAGGATAACCAGAATACCGCTGTTAAAGCTCTTTATAGTTTTTCGTTGTCTGCTCAAAATGGTGTGGAGGCTCCTGCTAATAGTATACATTTAAAAATACCTAGAAATGTGATAGGTCAGGGGTCGTATACAAAAGATGGTTGGGGTTTTGTAACAAATAATAATGCTGTTTTAAGTATACCTAATTGTGGCTCTGGGGTTTCAAAAGATGGTTTTTGCACAAGTGTGCTTTCAGATGATAAAGATTATATTGAAATAACTAACGATAGGGCTGTTAATGCGAGTGGTAGTTATTCATTGGTCTTACTCCGATAACGCCTCCACTAATACCGTTGACGCCAACGGAAATTATCAGTACAAGCTGCGTTTAGGCACGGAGGCCAACTCCAAGACCAAAAATCTAATCTTCTATGACAGCTTGGAGAACTTCACCGGTGGCAGTGTTACTGATAAGACTGCTCGCTGGCACGGGGTATTGCAATCCGTTGACACTTCTCAACCTGAAGCAAGAGGCGCCAAGCCAGTAATCTACTATTCCACCGTCAAGAATCTCTTCCTCGGAAAAGATGATAAAGCCTCTGAGTCCGGTGAAGCCTTGGCTAACAGAGATTTGATTAATACCAAAATCTGGTCAACCACCATGCCAACTGATAAGTCCACTATTACTGCCATCGCCATGGATTTGTCCAAGAAGACCGATGGTACAGATATGGTATTCCCAGAGAGCACTGGTATCCAAATTCTGCTGAATATGAAAGCCCCCGAGGACAAGGATAGCTCTTTGGCCTCTCAAGGTGCTAGGGCTTACAATGGTGTCATTGATACCCTCACTTTGGTGAATAACAATAACAATAAACAAGAGACTCGGCATTACAACGCTTGGGGTTACACGGGTATTCCTTGCTCTGTAAGCGCCAATTGCTTTTTCGGTAATTGGCGCTTTTCTTTTCTAAGAGGTTGTATACTGGTATCGTCTTTCGGGGTTGCCTCCCTTTGGGTTCGCGCTTCCGTGGATGAAGAATAAGTAACGTATCTAGTGTAAGGATTAATATGTCTGCTGAAATTGCCTCCGGTCTGACGGAGAAGGATATTCAGGACCTCATGGGTATTGTATCGGAAACGGCTTCTAATGTCACTACCCAAAATGAGAATAACGCGTATTTTGATTATGACTACGAGGACCTTATTAACAAAGTCCTGTCGTGGTGCAACTCTGATAACGTTGTCAAGTCTGATATTGGTCTGGCGTTCCTTGAGCGCTTCAACGGCCTGAAGATGCTTCGCATTGCCGAATTGCCCTTTGTTCAGGAGAACGAGTACTCCATTGCTGAGGAGTATATTCTCGATGGTATTGAGGGTGATATCAGCATGGCTATCGAGGGAGAGCCACTCGGTTATATGGCGGGTATGCTGTCCTCCATTGATGACGTGATTACGGTGGTTGCCCCTGTAAATGGCTACGAAGCCTCCAAGACCGCTCTTGCGTTGGTTGATGCTCTGTACGCGAATTATGCCTTGCTACATAATATTGCTGAAGATGAGGATTACGCGGAAGAGGAAGTAAGCCTGTTCCGCCGCCTCTACAACCTTGGGGTATTCGCCGCCGGTGAAGACTGGAAGCTCAAGTAATAGTGAATACGTAAAGCCGTCGCCTTGATAATGAGGTGACGGCTTTTTCTCATTTGTGCTAATATAACAAGAAGTATCATTGAATGGAGATTGTATGTCTGATGCGCGCATGGTAAGTAGCTCTATGGTCAGAGTTGCTGTGCCCAGTATTGAAATTCCGCCTAGGTTCAGTAAGCCGTCTTGGGGCGACAGAGCGTATAAAGCCGACGAAGTGGATGTCTACCTACAAGGCCTGTTGAAGAAGGTCTCTGACGGCTCCTTGCAGATAGCCAACCTGACAAATAGCCTTGATACCGTTAAAAGCTACCTGCTTGTCAAAGAGGACGCTCTCTCCAAGTCTGAGGCCAGAGTAAAAGAACTAACGGCGAAAGTGGAAGACCTGAACGCGAACTCCGGTAACACTTTATCTGGTGTTGCTAAGGAGATTGCCGCTCTCCGTCAGAAGGCTAATGATTTGGCTGAGAAGACTGTTTCAGACGCCAAGGAGAAAGCGGCCGCCCTGCTGGAAGACGCCGAAGAAAAAGCCACCGCCCTTAATAAGACTTCGGAAGAAAAAGCAGCCGCCCTCAAAGAGGAAGCCGACAATTACGCTACCTCCGCAAGGGAAGAGGCCGAAGGGTATTCGGAATCGCTGAAAGCGAAGGCCGACGCCGAATATGAAAGACTGGTTGAAGAAGCTGCTAATAGAGCCACCGTTCTCAGCAAGAAAGCCGACGAAGAGACAGCCGCCAAGTACGCTGCTTCCAAGGCCAAGTGTGACACGCTAATTGCCTCCACAAAAGAGACAGTATCTTACTTGCAGGATAAGGCTGTTGCCGATATTAAGAGCATTAGCGCCGCTGCAAATGATAAGTTGAAGGCTTCTGAAGAGGCACGTAAGAGCGTTGCCGAGTTGCTTAGCGCGCTTACGGTTAAGGTGGCTGGTTTTGAGCATTCCGGCGAAGACGCAGTTGCCAGCCTGAACAAGCTGATTGAGAATGACTTGTCTGGTGAGTTGGCTAATCGCGCTTTGCAGACTGCTGACGATTCTGAGAAGCTTCAGGGTATTAAGGATGCCGGTCTGCTCAAGGGAGATACACCGAAGGTGTTTGAAGAGGTTGGAGACACGTCCGTTCTCCCCGAAGTGCAGACTGCAGAACTGCCTTATCAGACAAGGGAAGACACTTCTGTTCTCCCAGAAGTGGCGACTGACGAGCTTCCTCAGCAGGATAAGGAAGAAACCGACGAGATGACGGTATTGGAGTCTGTGTCTGATGACTAATAAGAAAATGTTTGGGGGTTTTACCCCTGAGGAAGCTGCTTACTTGGTGTCTGGAAAAGAGAAAGTGGGCAAGGTTGCCACTCCAGGAGAAGCTGAGGACAGAAGTTTTTCTCCGGAGGAAATAAACTACCTGATGACCTTGGACGCAGTGGATACTATCTACAAGAACAAGCGTCTAGGGTATTCGCCTTGCGCAATTTTCAGGGCGGCTGGCCTTGGCTCTGAAATTATTGGGAACAAGCGAATTGAGCGTTCCACTTACAGGTGGACTAAGGGACATGTTGCAATAAGAGCCCTGAATGTGGACATGTACATTCAGCTTAAGTCCTGCCTTGATAGCAGTAGCTTGCCTAATAAGTTCCTAGGTGCCGTTGATGCAGATATTAAAACTGTCATTGCCGCTTGTGGTAGCGCTGAGGGTATTCTGTTGCAGACTGCCAATGCCACGGATGATAAGGCTGAGTACGCTTCTTGCATGACTGATGCCTTGTTCTTGGGTAGAATTCGTTCGTCTTTGGAGAAAGCTTTGGCTCTGAAAGAAAAGAGTGAAGTTGTTCCGGAATGAGATGTTCGACTATCTGTCAAGTCTGAAAGACGGTTGGGCGGGAGAAGGAAGTTACGCGCTGGATTCCCCGGGTCTAAGAGAATACGCCGAGAAGATATTCGACAGCCTGTCCTACGTATCGGGTATTCCGCCTATTGTTTTGCCTGACAGAAACGGAACTTTTCTAATGTGTTACTACATCGGTGGAAAGCTGGAAGTTCTGGTGGAAGTCGGTACAGATGGCTGCACCTGCGGTTGTAAGGGTAACTACTGGCAGACCAATGGTCAGACTGCTTTAAATAAGGACTTCCTAGGGTATTTTAAGACTTTAAAGGTATCTGGCAAAGATTTAACGTTTGACGAGTATAAAGTAATTATGGAGGAGATTAATAATGTCAAGTAACGTGAATAAGAAAGCCGCTCGCAAGGTTAAGCGTCAAGAAGAGGAGAACGCTAAGCGCCTGCTGGATGAAAAAATTGCCGCTCAAGAGCGTAGGGATGTGAAAACTAGAATCATAGTAGCGGTGGTGTCCGTAGTCATTCTGCTAGTGGGTATTGTGGGCGTTGCGTGGTACGCTATTGGCCAGAGGAATAAGGGTCGTGTTGATACTGAAGTAAGCCTTGGCTCGTATCGTCAGGCTGTGGAAGCCGTATCTAGCTCTCCTAAGAATCTTACCAAAGAGTATGGTTTTCTCATTTCTAAAAACGGTCTGAATAAGCCGGTTGCGAACGTTCCGACAGTTGATGTGTACATGGATTTCATGTGCCCCGGATGTGGTGAGTTCGAGCGTGCCACAAGCAAAGATGTGACCAAGATGGTCGATGCTGGGCAGATTAATGTTGAATATCATTTTATGAACTTCTTGGACCAGTACTCTCCAGACAAGTACTCCACTCGCACGGCAAATGTGGCTATTTACATTGCTGAAAATCAACCTGAAAAGCTGCCTGATTTTATCTCTAAGATGATGGAAGAAAATATTCAGCCTGAGGAGGGTAGCAGTTCCGTCCCGTCTAATAAGGATTTGGTGAAGTACACCAAGTCTGTGGGTATTAAGGAGGAAGTCGCTGAAGCCAGTATTAAATCTGATTATTCAACTTGGCTGGATGCCGTAACCAAGTACATCCCTAAGCGTCCGTCCTTGGCTAACGTCTCAGGCAAGTACAAGGGTCAGATGACAACTCCCACTGTCACAGTTAACAAAAAGTTCGTTGATTTGAACAAGGCTAGCGAGGATAGTATCTCTCTTGAGGAAGCACTGCTCAAGTCCTTGGGTATTACCAAGAAGAACGTTGGTAAAGCTGCTGTTATTCCCAGTGTGGGTGCAAGCGGTGCGCCTCTTGAGTTGAAGAAGTAGATTATCATGAATATGCAGTCCGTTATGAAGCTCCTTATCCGGTACGCTGCAAGTAAAATATGATATTGATAGTTGCGTTGTTGATTTTATACCGGTGACTCCTTATATACGCAGTGATTATGTGGAAACTACATTTATGCGTAAAACACAGGAAGAGTGGGTGTATGATATCAGTTTCCTGCGTAGTAATTCTGCTTTTCAGGCGTCTCATAGGCAGAAGTTCCTGCATAAGACGTTGAAGGATTCCACCGTGCGAAAGTGGGCTTTCAAGAGAGACTTAGACACCTCTTATAGTATCTGTAATATTGGTAGTAACTTGGAGTACTGGCTGTATAACAATGCCTACAAGAATTGGGATAAGATGCTTTTTGATTATCAAAGATGGGTTAAATAATTAAAATAGAACAAAGGCCGCTCCTAGGGTATTAGGAGTGGCTTTTTTTTAATTTATGTGGAACACTACGTGCATAGGGGATTTATGGTATACTTATATAGTTAAACAACTATAGTAAGAGGTGTATTAATGACGGCAAGTTGGGCGTATCTCGGTGGCAAATACAAAGAGGTTTCCATCACATGGGGAGACAAAACCGTGGTTGTTTCGACAACAGCTCCTAAGACCATGATGCCGCAGGTAGAGTATGCAATGAATAACCTTGTTAACGCTATGAATGCCGTAGAGGGAACGCCTCTGGAGAAGTTGTACAAAGAGAAGTTCATCCTTAACATTGATAATAGGGAGTACAGTTCTTGTATTCATCAGGACTTGTTTAACGCTAATATGGTCGGTGCGGCGCTGTTTAGTTTTAAGGAGTACAACTTGTGTCACACCTACGGTATGGGTGAGTTCTATACTATCCTACATGAGGGGTATTCTCTCACGGAGGATGATCCGGCTTGGGCGTTTTTAAGCCCTGTATTGTATATGTATAATTTTAAGTTTGTTGGAATTGATTTTCCAATTGAGTGGCTTCCTTTGTATTCGAATATTCCTAGGCTGGTTATAATGTCTGATAGGGCACAGCAGTGGTACTGTGGAATTTATAAAGGTGTTATCAAGGGATTGTCGTATGAAGAGGCTGTTAAAGAGCTTGTTACTATGGATGATTACCTGAGTCCTTATTTGAATTGCTGGTTAAGTCTTTCTATGAGAGAATTTGTGAGGGGTACTTGGAATAAGCGTAAAGACCTCAAGGGTATTCCGGCTGTAGCAAGACTGCTTATCGTAAATAATGAATTGACTCCCTATGTATTAGGTAATTCTGTTGAAGAGTGGTTGAAAGAACAGCCTGCCAATACCGAATATGGGTACGTTCTGTCTTACATGTATGAGAACGGCATAGCAGAAGAGGATGTTCAGGAGTTCGCTTCCAAGTACATGGAGTGCCTCTCGTCGTGGGTTCCCTACAGATACAAGGGTTTGTGGGGTGACAGCACGCCTTGCTTTTCTAAGGAATATTATGGGTATTTTAAGTTCTTTCTGAAGAATTGGAATAGCATTAGAAGTCTGCCTGTTAGTTGGATTGTCAGTATGTATACTAAAGAATAATATGTTTTTCATTTGAATGTGAGGTAGGATTTAATTTATTGCTGGTGTTTTAAAGATTGTTCTATGCACTAGAGATACATCAGCTTACGCGCTTGTGGCGGAATTGGTAGACGCGCAGGATTTATGTTCCTGTATTTACGAATGTACGGGTTCAAGTCCCGTCAAGCGCACGGCAGGATAACGCAAGTCTTAGGAGTGATTAAGATGGTTGCTAGTTGGAAATATCTTGGTGGTGCGTATAAAGAGATTTCTATATCTTGGAAGTCTGCTGAGTTTGGTCTGAACAGAGGATATGAAGTCTGCTGTTGAAACTTCAATGAATTGTCTGACAAAAGCTATGACGGCTGTAGAGGGGACTCCTTTGGAGAATTTCTACTGGCCTATCTTTAAGCATTTGTCAAAATATAAAATATGCCAGTGTCTAACGATTACTTTAAGGCTAATGTGGTAGGTGCCGCATTGTTCCAATCAACTTATAATTGGTCGGCTACAAGAGGCGGAAAGAAATTCCAAGAATTGGTAAATGCGGGGTATTTGCTTACCCCCGATGACGAGCCTTGGGCTTTCCTCAGCCCTGTTACGTATCTGTATAATTATTTATTTGTCAAAGATAAGAATATACTTGAATGGCTCCCTTTGTATTCGCAGTACCCTGAGTTGCTTCTAGAGACTAAAGCAGTGCAAAGAAATTACAAAATCTTCTATCTAAGTGCGGTTAAGGGTATTTCCTTGGCTGAGGCCTCTTACGTCTCGGCGTCGATGGCTGATTACAATAATTTAAGAGGTTGGCTGGAAATCTCCAGGGATTACCTCAATAATATCAGATATACTGTGGAGAATATCATTTCGCCTAGCATCTCTTCTCCAGCGCAGTATCTGCTTTCAGGATGCTCTATAACACTGCCTGATGAGCTTAAGGATTGGGTGAAGAGTACGCCCGCTGATTCCCTGTATGGCTATGTATATGCTTACCTGCTTGAGAAGGGTATTCCCAAGTCGGAACTGCCAGATTTCGTGCGTAAGTACAAGGAGTTCCTAGTAAGGAATAGGAAAGCTCCTATAACCGCGGAAGAAATTGATACCGGTTTGGATGCGGACTTGCTGATGCTAAGTCTTGACAAAGGGTATTGGAGATTTTTTAAGTTCTTCTCATCTAACTGGAATAGTGTAAAGGATTTGCCTGTCGGTAAGGCGGTCAAATTATATGTCAAGGTAACTCTAGGTCACTGAAAGTGAATATGTGTTATACTAATAAAGCTTGGATTTCCGGTGATGTTCTTTAGGGTGTTACTATTCAAGCTTTTGCCCTCTCGTACAATGGCAGTACGTCGCACTCTGGATGCGGTTATGTTGGTTCGAGTCCAGCGGGGGCAACTGGAGGATTTTATCGGATACTTCTTTGTAGACGCGGTGGTCTTTCTCATTGCGGTGACGTCAAACGGTTTGGCAACTGTCTGCAAAACAGTGTGAAGTGGGTTCGACTCCCATCACCGCGTCTGGAGTGGTTTTGGTATTTATTTTATACCGTTCACTTACCGCTTCATAATTTAATATCGTTCGATTTTGCTATAATAGATGTTTTTTGATTTGGAATGTCTGTTATACTGGTATCGTTGCTTGAAAGGGTAACGGTATTTTGTCCTTGTAGCTCAGCTGGATAGAGCGTCTCTCTCCTAAAGAGAAGGTCGTGGGTTCAAACCCCATCGGGGACACTAAGAGCTAGGCTTAACAACGTCTTAACGACGCGGGATTGCCTCTGACTCCTAGGGGTTGGTGCAGGTTCGGTTCCTGCAATACTCGCTTATGTGGGTATTTGATGGTCGCCTAGGACTTACGCAACCGCAGCCTCTGGTCAGCCTCGCAACTGATTATGCCCCTAGCTCTCTGATTTGCCCCTGTATCCCAACAGGTAGAGGAAGCAGCCTCAAAATCTGCGCAGTGTGGGTTCGAATCCCGCCAGGGGCACATGATTTCGCTCTTTGGAGTGTACATTCGTAGCTGGAGGATTTTCAATGAGTGATTTGACATTAATTGCGAAACAAAGAGGCTGTAGGGTTGTTCTTTAATTTATAACTGGTGTCTCTGGTAGTTAAGGGTATTCCTGTTAGGAGGTATTTATGACATTCAACATTCCGGGTCTGGAAATGGGTAAAATAGCCAGTCGAATGCGAGATAACATTGGCGGTGGAGATTGGGAAATCAAGTCCACCAAGACTAGCATAACTATTTGCAGTATTGATACAGGTTGGCCTAAGGTTATCTTTACTGAGGATACGGAGCATGAAACAGGCTGCGGCCTTATGATGAGTTACAAGTACCCTCGTCAAAAGCCCGTAGATGTGGAAGTAACTCCCCTCACATTCGGTCTAATGAATAATGACGGTGAGTATGACCCCTCGTACCTTGCCGAATATCTGGCTCCAAGGGCAGTTAATCTGATTCTCAATCTGTACAGGCAGAAAAGATAATATTTATAATAGAAAAAGTTAATAAACGCCCTTCTGCGGGGCGTTCGTGCTTGGTGGGTGTTCGGGTGTGCCGTTCGCTCTGTGCGGCGTTCTGCGGGCTTGCTGGGTGCCTTTTTGGTAGGGTGGTGTTGGTTATGTCCGGTGGTTGGTTCTTGGGTATCGGTTCCGTTCCCGTGTTGGTCCATGGTCCGCTGAAAGCTGATGTGAAAGACATCAAGAGGGTGTTCCGAGATGGTGGTTATCATGTCTTTGGACTTTGAGAAAATCTATCAAATGGCTTGGAGTAGGCGCTGGAGTTACCAACCTGAAACCTATAGAAGCAATATCAACGCCATGTATTCCATGGGCGGCATGACGGATGACATGCTGAACAGTCTTTTAGGTAATGATTTAACACGGGATTTCGTATTGTACCTAATCTCAGGTTATTATATCATGCCAGGTGACATAAAGCTCAGGGACGTGCTTGATTTGCAGCACATTCCTTATGGTGTTCCGGTGTCGCCTAAATTGCCTATTATGCCGCCTACAATGAATCCAGGTAGGTTCTGTGATTATAGAATAGAAATGGGTTCAGAGGTAATGCCTTTTGATAAGGTGGTTGCCCACCTGCTAAGTGAAGGACTGTATAGTGACGAATACAACAATATCGTGCTGGACTGGCAGGAGTTGCTTCTAGAGCAGATTATCGTTTTCAATCAGGTCAGCGTGTTCTACCCAAGGGGTATTCGGCAGTGTGCTTCGGCACTTAATGCTCGGAAACATCACTTCTTGGAGGTGAGCACTTCCGGTCGATGGAGCAGAAACAGGTACAAGCAAGTATATAAGGGTGAAATTTAATGTCTTTCACGTCTAGTAGGGCTCTACATAGTCTAGGTGTCGCCAAGTTAATGCAATTTTGGTCAAATGAATTGGGCGGTTTCGACCCTGATGAGATGTTCGTTTTGGGTTGGCTTCATGATGTCGGCTATGCGGTTGCATGGGGTGATAACGAAACCCGCACTAAAGTGGGTGCCTTTCTCTTGTCTATGCTTGGGTATTCCGGAGCGCCGGAGATAGAAAGTCACGGCAATGCAACTCCTGATGATAGTGTGGAATTGCAATTGCTTAATCTGGCTGACATGTCAATTAATAGTAGAGGTGATAGGGTTTCTTTTCAAGACCGCCGAAGAGACATTTCAGAGAGGTATGGCGAAGATAGCATTCAGGTTAGAAGATTTGATGACTGCCTTTCCACGGCAAAGAAATATAAAATTTATCAAGAATTAATGTCAAAAGGCCTGCTTGATGATTTCGACTAGGTTTTTCTGAATTGCCTTACGTTGTAATTTAATCTAGTATAAACTGTATATTGTTCCTGCGGCGGTGCGATGGTTACGACCGTAGGCCGGTTAAGTCCTAGGCCATTATAGGCGGGAGTGAGTAGTCTAAGAGAAGACCCTGCGATAAGGATTTTGCTTAAGTCAAGAGTGGTAACTCGCGTTGGATATTCTCAGGAGAGTAGCCTGAGGCTTGCTTCTATAATTACAAACGGCCCCGTAGCTCAGTTGGATAGAGCGTGTGACTTCTAATCTCAAGGTCGGGAGTTCGAATCTCCCCAGGGTCACTGCACTTGGTGTGGCGGCGTACACATTGAGTTCTACATACTGCCTTTACTGTTTACAGTGGGTAGATTGAATACAAAAGACAGGGTATTCAAGCGCGCAGGCGGGATTAAGTCCTTCGTTTTGCCTGCAACTGCGGTAAGGTAAAACCGATTGGCCTGACGGATGTGCTATCCCAAAACATGTAAGTAGTTGAAAGATGCTTACATGTCAATAAGCACGTGGTGCCACCCCTAAGTTGGCGGAGGTTGCTGCATACTCGCCCTAAGAAGCAGCTACTTGGCTGGAGCTGCCATCCAGTTGGGTATTCAAGAGGTCTCATTGCTTTAATAGCGGTGAGACCTCTTCTAATTTGTAGTATACTTAAATTGTCTTATAGTCCTGTGGTAAAAGGGGAAATATGTGGAGTTTGCTTGATTCAGCGAATAACAGTGGAGTGCCCTTGGAAGAACTTCTTGATGAAGTGAATCAAGTGAATGATATCCCAGGAATTAATCCCGTAAATAGAGCTAGCTCTTTGGAGAATGCTCCAGCTCTGCAAAAGTGGGTGGGAAGGGGTATTTCGGTCAGCGTGGATTTTGGCTCTCCATGCAAAGAGATTTCTGTCGGGGTAGAAAGCGGGTATGGCTTTACGGTAAATAAGAATTTAGTTACTAATAGCAGCAATGTGGCTTCCGTCGTTCAGAATCTTATTTACAAGGCCTATAAAGAGTCTGTTTCTGAGTCTGGAAAGTATAAGTATGCCAAGTATGATAATAGTCTGGGAGCCTCCACAGACGAAACAGGTATTCCTCTAGATAATGGAGGCAATCCACTGTGGAAGATTAATGATTCCATTGTCAAGCTGGTTTCTTGGTTTGGCATGAAGAGTTACGATTTTCCTAGTGAAGAGCGTAATTCGTACTTTTTGGATGGCGGTGATTACGTTATGGTCAGCCTGTCGAAGAGTCTTGAATTTCTTGATTCCTTATATTCATACGCCAATAATAACTTGAAAGATACGCTGGGGTACGAGGGCCTGTTCTTCGTTAATAACAATGATTTTTCCAATTTGCTTTCAGGCAGAAAGCTGGAAACAGGTCTGGTGTACCCCTCTAAGGATTATGCTGGTGGTTGCGCTCTTGTCTTTAATGAAGATGGTTCTGTTGACCCTTGGGATGACCTTAAATGTTATGATGCAACTTTGCTAGGTAATTTCAATATGGTTAAGTTGAATGCATACAGAATGGGTGATAAGGTATCTGACGAAGAGCAGTTTACTGACATTCATTACTTGCTTCCTGCTGATGATTTGCTTCGCCTGAAGAGTAAGATTGGTTCTGTACTGTATAACTATTATTGTAGGTTTAGTCAGGCGGAGGTCAATCTCCAATTCCGCAGGCTGGCCAATATGGTAGGTTCTCGATTCTCAGTGGAATTTTGGTTTGACGACAGATATATTAAAAGGGCAATCTCTCTTTTGGTGCTCAAAGCTTTTAGTAAGAATACTAGAAGTTTCAGGGTGTCTAATAACGGTGTGGAGATGCATTTGACAGAGGACAGTTTCCTGCATAGCCCTCGTATAGGAGAAGCAACAGCGGGCATTCTGGAGTTTGTTTAATTCCTAAGAGAATCTCGTAGTATTTAAAGTAATTCCTGTTATACTTCCTTATAGACTCTGGGTTTTCTATGTATATAGAGTTCCTTTCGCAAGTTCCATCGCCATTCTGGAACGGGGTCTGAAAGAATGGCACGCGGATGTGGTGCAGCGGTAGCACGTGACCTTCCCAAGGTTGAGACCACGGGTTCGAATCCCGTTATCCGCTCTAGGGCGACTATGCCTTGTGTTGTATGGTGACGTATTGTCGCTTTGATTATTTATGGTATTGGCTAATTGGTTATGCTTGTGGAATGTAACCGATTTTTGTTATGGTCTGGAGGTGTTGTGATGGTCGCTCCTGTTGTGGCCGCTGTTGCCAAGCAAGTCGCATGGCAAGCCGCTGTAATGATTACTAATTATCTGCGTAAGTGTAATTACAGGTGTAATTTTGACCAGGGTCAGGCCCGCTTTGATATTCAAGACGAGCACGGAAGGATTACACATCTGTGGCTGGGCACTGCTAATACTGGCAAAACAAAGTCTGGAAAGCCCAAGAAGGGTATTCAGCTGGCCGCTCGGTCGGATACTGCTTTGGTGTATAAAACTGATAATGCTGAAGTTACTCAGAAGGGTATTCAGAGTAGTGTTGATAAGTTGGTTGGCAAAAGAAAAGCCGCTTAAATTTATTTAGTAATTTAGGTTTTGCAACTATAATTCCTGCTAATATTGTATTGTTGCTCAACAGGGCGGCAATAATTTAAGATGGCCTCATTAGCTCAGCGGGTAGAGCAGCGTCCTTTTAAGTCGTGGGTCTAGGGTTCGAATCCCTAATGGGGCACGGGATAATTTGAAAGTGGTTGAAATGTTGTCTGTAGATGTAAATGAGGAAGATAGGAACGTGAAAAGCTCATAGAAAGGGGTGATTATGAAGCAACCTTGGTTTCCATGGACCCTGCTTTTCCGGATAAGTTTAAGATGATGCAGACCCTTAATGCAATCAGGCATGAGAAGGGTCTAATTAAGTAGTGGCTTCTTTATAGGTTAGACTTGCATTTTGTGTAAGTTTCAAGGTTCGAATCCTTGATGAAGCACGAGTAGGCAAAGCTACGCAACTTAAGGCTTTGTCTCCCCGAACCGCGGGTAGTTGCCTCTAGCCTAGTCATTTAGGTGACTATGGAGTTGGTGGACTTACATAGTAAGTACTACGCGAAGCATGAAGAAGTTCGGGCGGAATGCAGTGAAGACAGGGTATTCCCAGCTTTACTCGCAGAGATAATGACGGCAGGCTGTTTGCGTTCGGAAGGAAAGAGAAGGTCTGGCCTGACTTCATAATCAGCTACAAGAATACGCCTTTTGTTGTGGAATATGACGGGGTTTACTGGCATAAGTTTAAGAGGGGTTTGGACGCTCATAAGACGAAAATTTTAATAGCGAATAGGTATAAAGTCATTTGTGTTTATGAAAAAGGCCTTTGCCCCTTGAATTTGTATGGTTGCGACAGCAATAAAAACCTGTTCCAGTTCGAAGTGACTCCTGATAATGTTAATTGGAGTGCTTTGGTGAATAACATTTACTCTGCTGTGGATAGGGCAGTTGATTTTACAAGTGTCGGGAATCAATTGGAAGGGTAGTTGTTTTTTATTTTACGTGATGGGGTGGTTCTCTCATACTCGTGATGTTGCGGGTGGAAAGAGGTTATGATGTCTGGTTTTGATAATGTTCCTGTCGTTACCAGAAGAGGTTTGCATAGAAGAAAGAGTTTTTCTTCATTAAGTGTAGCGGCTTTGATTTTAAGTATAATTTCTTTGGTGTTAAGCTGCTTCAGTCTGCTAGTATACCAGGGTATTCAGTAAATACTTTAATACGCCAGATAACGTGTTAAAAGATTTGGGGATTGGCTTTTTGTACACTGGCAGGTTTATCTCTGATTTGAGAGACCACAGTGGCCTGAAGTTTGCTCTTAAGCAGGTATCCGCTGTAGGTGAGAATTATAATAGTATTCATTATCATCTTCTCCCTAACTTGGAACGGTTTATTGTGGAAGAGGAGTACTCGCCTGTTTATCATGTCAAGTATGTGCCTTCTTATCATATTATGCGTAGCTTGTGAGATGGTTATCCTTGGGTGGAAGACAACCTGGGTATTAAGTTGCAGTTGCGTAATGTGCCGGTTTTGACTGCTATGCCCAGTATTACTTTTAAGCCTCTGTAGGAAGGTTACACTGTGCAGGTAGCCTTTAGCGATGGGGATTCAAGTCGCGTAACAACAACTAGTACTATAAAAAAGGATATTGCTTCGTTTACGGATGATTGGATTGATGCGACTAAGAAGGTCTTGGAAGAAGAAAATATTCAAAGTCCTGATTTCATTGATTTGCTGGCAGCTTTACCTAGGAGGTAGGGCATTACAATGCTAAGTAAGGAAATCTCTGTTAATGGATCAATGACATGTTTTTTAACAGGCTGCTCTGAAAGCATATCAGGCCTGCTATAATAGTTATATCGTTGCTTTGTAGTGTCTGGAGTGCTTGACATGTCTAATAGAGTGCAGTTAACGTCTGATTATTGTGATTTTGCTTGCAGGTATGTTCTGCCAATTTTCCAAAGTCAGTTTAATGGTGCCTTGGTTTCACCTCATTTATATGGTGGGTGCTATAATCTTAGCTTTAACGGCAATATCCTGCAGGTTACGTCTGATGGGTTTACTTATACGCTTAAAGGGCTACTTTTTCAGGGTAATCAGCATGTTGAGGTCTACTCTCGTGGTCTTAACGTCACTCCGCGTACTGCTGGTAAGGAGGATTGGCTTCGTAGGTTCTACAATTCAGCGGTGGAGTGCATGGCGGCTATCTCGGGGTATTCCAAGAGTCAGATAGCTGATGCAACTTCTGGTATGTTTAATAGCATAATTAGACTGGCATAGGGTCATTTTATTGGTGATTCAATTCGGTTCGATTCCGAAATGACCCACTGGCGCACGAAAGCGCCTTTCCGAATCAGGCCACGAAATACATAATAACAAATGGGTTTCATAGTCAGCAATTGGTCTGTTTTGGCGAAGAGGAGATGCATTACACATGCGTCTCCTCTTTTGTTAATAGCATCCATAAAAAATCCTGAATACTGGAATCGGGGTATTCCCTAGCGTCGCCTTGGTTCGTATTGGGAGGAAATATGACGGACTTGAATAATATGTATGGCTTCGGTGCAAGACCTATTAATCAAAGTAATCCTGTTTATCAACAGCAGAAAACACAAAAACTGCCTGAAACTGATTCTCAAGAGACGGTAATTCTGCCAGACTTGCAAGAGAATAGACAGCAAGTACCTAATTACTATAATTCCTATGCGCCTCAGCAAGTTCCGGCAACATACACAGCTGAACTGCCTCTGAACCCAAAAGATGGTATTCTCTACAAGAATACCGGCAGGAATCTGCAAGAGTTGAAAGACCCGACGCCTATCATCTTGGAGAGCCCTTTCGGTAGAATGACGCTTACGCTTGATAGCCTTAGTATTTACCGTCAAGGCGATTCTGCTAAGTCACATAAGAATTACTTCGTTGAAGTCCCTCTGGTTTCAGTTAGTAGCGCTTCTGTGTTGACGGATACTGCCAAAGACGGTAGTATCAGAGTGGCTGTGGTGTTGGATGTTGTTCAAGCTGATGGAAGCCATCAAGAGGCTCCTGCTGATTATGATTCAGCTAGAAAGAACGTATGGTCGTTTGAAGTGGGTTCAGAGAAAGAGGCACGGGTATTCTGTGATAAGGTAAATTCCCGTTTGCAGGGTGAGCGTGTTCCCATGCGTGAAATGCCTATCATAGATAATGGCGGTAGGAATACTTTAATTGCCGGAATAATCGCCGGTGTTCTGGCTGTTGCCTTGGTTGTTATCTGTTTTACGGGTCATCCCTATAGCAGTGGCAGTTATGAGTTGTCTCCTGCTGAGATAGCCAGCATTCGTAAGAACGCTGAAGAGAAAGCACAAAAAGAGGCGCAAGACAAGGCAGATAAGGAAGCTGCTCAGCAGAAACAAGAGCAAGACAAGAAAGCCCAAGAAGAGGCTGACAAGCAGAAACAGCAGCAAACTCAGCAAGATGACGCTGCAAAGGCTGACGCAAAGCAGAAGGCTTCTAGTTTGATTGCTACTTCTGGCCCTATGAGTAGGCAATCGCTCATTAATAAGTTGGTAAGTCAGGGCGTTAATCAGGATTTGGCTGGTCAGACGGCAGACTCCTTGGGTATTAACTGGGCTAGCAATGCTACTGAGCAAGGACGTGGGTATTTGCAGTCCAATAAAGATTGGACGGAGGACCAGCTTGTCAACCAGCTCACTAAGAATGATTTGTACACGCAGCAAGAGGCTAACACGGCTAAGAACAATCTTGCTGAAGTGTTTGCGCAAAATAAAGCTACTGATACCCAGCAGTCTACTGATAACAAAGATAGTGGCAATCCTCTTAACGGCCTGACCAATCTCTTCGGTGGTGATAAGAAATGATAGGCGGGCTTTTGGCATGTCTGGTCATCCTGCTGCTTGTGCTGGGCTTCTATCACTATAAGAGTCCGGAAGATACCAAAGAGACTTTCCCTGATTTAAATATAGGCAAAACGGATATTACTTCCTACAAAGTCGCTAACGGCGAAATCTATGGTAAGCCCTGTGAAAACGGTTTACTGGTCTATGGTTACTACAATAAAGACTATGATGGGTATTCCCTCTATTTTCAATATTAAAGAGGGTGTATTGCAGCCAGGGAAGTCCTCAATAAATAGTATAGAGAGTAATATTTCACGTAGAGATGTCGATTTGGTAACAGACTTGCTGTATGTTCTGGATAAGAATGACATAGATGGTAAATTGTCTATTTATTCTTAGAATGTCTGCTATTATAAATGCTATCGGTTGGTTGTGCTATTTCGTCCTTTCTCGTGCAGCCAACCGTTCGCTCCTATAGCGCAGTTGGTTAGCGCGTCTCCTTTACACGGAGAAGGTCGCAAGTTCAAGTCTTGTTAGGAGCACATTATGAAATTTATAGATGATTTTGCCAAGAACTTTCTTAACCGCAAGAAAGTTGATGACTTAATAAAGAAGAACCTGCTCACAATTGGCACTACGCAGAATGGTAATTGTCTGGTTGTTCGCTATCAGGGGTTTTTGGGTTCCACGGCTGAGATACGTGTAGCCTGCGATAACACTACTTATCGCTTGGATACGGTAGGTTCGGTATCTTTGGCCAAAAACAGGCAGCTTAATGACGGTGCTGAAATCAGAATCAATAGCTCCACCCGTCAAGGGTATTATGACGGAAAGAAGGTAACAGGCGCAACGGTGGCTGCTGTGGCCGGTTTGTGGCTGTCTAATTTCCTTACTCTTGAGAACAAGGCTGCTGATTTAATGAAGCCTATGGAAAATCTCAAGGCTATAGCAGATGAAGACACTGGTATTACGTACCAGTTCTACAAGTCCTGAGTTTTAAGTTCTAAGGGTGTTTGCGGCCACGGAATAACTAATTCCGTGGCTTTTATTGTTAATTAGGTATATAGTGGCTGGTATGGAAATGTTTTTGGTCAAGTTGACTTATGACACCTCAGGGTGGCCTAGTAAAACTGTCACTGAGGTGGTTAATAGTATTAATTCGCAGTCGCTTATTGGCCATGCTTCCAGGTCTCATAGGTCTATTGAAGTCTACTTTGAATCTTCCTATAATAATCTGCTGGGTTATTTGGGAAGCGTCCTAACTGACGTAAGAATACTGATATGCCGTTCGCAGCGTCAGTCCTCTGGAACCCCAGAGGGTATTATAATCAGGCCAAAAGATGATGCCTCAGGCGTAAAAGGAACACTGTAAAGAGGAAATATGCTGAATATTCTAGATAAGAACCACTTGACTATTTTTAATGGTGATTCTGCCACTCAGGTTAATTTCAAAACGGGTAGAATCATTAATACCACCGTAAGCACTGTTGCCAACGCAACCTACCCAGGCAGCGTTCAGGATTACCGTTCTATTGCCGAGTATTGGGAAGATGCTCGGGATTATTTGCAGGCTGATACCTTTTCCTATGTGAAGGGTATTCAGAACAATAATGGTGTCACACGTGAGCTTCGTCTCGCGCAGAAAGTATTTAATCTGCCGCTCTATTATGCCAAGGACTCTATTTCCGCCGGTTACAGGGAAATCTTCCTCAAAGTAAGAGTGATGTCAGGGTATTTCGTCGTTCTCATCAGGGCGAATAAAGAGTTGACAAACGGTTCTGTAACCCTTGTTAGGGAGAAAGAGGACCTGCTTGCTAAGTACAGCAATCCTATGATTTATGAGTTCATGGATTCCGGCTATTATGATAGCCACAAGGTCGAGTCGCACACTACCTACATCAAAAATAAGGAACTCCGTGGCTGGGATTTCTGGAAGGCTGTTCTTAACACTATTAAGTGGTATGAGGTTCAACACAGCTACAATGTCGGCATGCAAGTGCCGTTCATTCTGCAAGAGCGTGAAGCAGCTCCAGAATATAGGGGTATTGCCAAGGGTACTTTCCCGAGTTTTGAGAAGAAAATTAATAGGCAAATCGCTGCCTACACTAAGTACATTGACGAGGCTTTGGGTGGTGAATACCAGTATGACTTCCTAGAAGTGGACGGCCGCAATATCGTGTTGCTGTTTAACTTCCTATCTACGGAAGAGAAATATACTGTTAATGTCGTCTTGGATTACAACGACAGTGGTAAAGACTACCCGCCAAGCATTCGTCTGAATAGAGGCCAGGAAGCGGGTATTTCTTTCAAGCAGGCTGTTACAACTGCTCTGGCGAAAGAGATTTTCGCGCCTATTAATTGGTATGCTCGTTATTTCATAGAGTTGGATACTTGGGATAACTTGGATGAGCTTCTTTTTGATTGGAACTCTACCAGTGGCTTGACAGAGGACGTGGCTTAGTCATGCGTTACAACGGCTTGCAATTCGATTCGAATAGTCAACGAAATTGGAATAGCATCCTTTTCGGAGACTACGCTAAGGCTAAGGCGTACAGAATACGTTCGAAGTTCTTTCCAGCAAAAAGTAATAGCGATTATTCTCGTTACAGTAATGCTGGTAGTGGGTATTGTGTACGGCGGTACGCATTATATGTCTGCGAAGAAAGAGTCTGTTGCGGCTGTTAAAGAAGAGACCACGAAGAACGAATTGCAAGTCTATAAGGACAAAGCGAAGTCTCTGATTGCTAATCAGAATAAAAATGCTTTGCAGAACCCAGATATTTTGGACAGTCTTGAGTACACTATGAAAGACAAGAATGTAACAGTAGAGCAGCTGAAGAAGGGCATCACAGCTGTTGAAAACAACCGTAAGCCGTCTAATAGTGGTCGGTCTTGGCAAGAATTAGTGGAAGAAGCGAAAACCAAGACCAAGGGCCTGCAAAACGCCACTGACGCTGACAGTAAGAACAAGTGGACCATCTATCAGGGTATTCTTAACTCTGGTGATGCCAACACTCTGGAAGAGTTTTTAGGAGAACTTAAATAATGGAAAAGCCTATTCTTCTTAGTGATTTCGATGGCGTGTTCAACGTATTCGGCAATGATAACTTCACGCCTGAAGAGGCAACAACAGACAAGAATACTTACCATGGGTATTCTCTTACTGTTGATAAGAAAAACAGGGTTCAAGCAGGGTATTCCTTGTATGATTTGAATTGGGCCTCTGAGTTCAGGGATTATATAGTGTCTTTACTGGATAGGGATATTGTCAGGTTTTCATGGCTTTCCACGTGGTGCTGGAATAACTACACTAACTTACTGAATAAATCCCTAGGTTTTACAAAATACCCTATGGAAAAGCTCGCAATCGTAAGATTGTCCGGTGTGGATAAATACAACACGGTATTGGAAGTCATGGGAGAAAATCTAGACTCCCCTATCGTGTGGATTGATGACGAGTGCTGCACTTATGATAACTATATTGCACTGATGGAAGTGCAGTATAACCTGCATAGGACAGCTCCTGTCCTGCTTATCAAAACCTACGAGGAAATGGGTATTACTCATCCTCAGCTGTCTGCTATGGCGGACTTCCTAGAGGGTGGCGGCAACGGCTTTACCGGTGTTAATTACATTCCAAATATCCTAGGTAAATACTCCACGGAAGTAATGACAGTGTATTCGCCTGAGTTTACTGAGTTGCTTGCTGAGGAAGATTGGTTCTACACCTCGGAAGATGTCTACAGATGGAAAGAAATAACTAGGTCTAGGGAGATTCGTCTACCCGAGGGTATTAGTATCTTCTTGCAGTCGGGTGACATTTTCAAGACCAACAAATACTCGGCTTTGGTGGAGTCCCAGAAGATTCATATGGAAGATGAGGAATTTAATAAAGACAACGCCTCAGAATACAAATGGGTTGGTAATAAAGTAATCAAAGATTACTAGTGATATTTGGTAACATTGATAATATGTTCCAAGTGGTTTTAGATGGTGACGATATTGTTGTAACTTCTCCTACGGGTATTAAGAGCACGTATCCCGCTGAGCTTGCCCCAGGGTGCAACGGAGAACTTTTAATCCTTGAGAAGCGTAAGTCCCGTGCAAAGCTAAAAGCTTTATTAGATGATTTGGAAGAACGCCTGAATAGGTTAAATCCTTATTTGCAATGCTTCGTCGAGTCCTCCATGAAAAACTACAATAACAGATACTCTTACCGCTTGAGTGAATTTACCTTGTTTAATCATCCTCTGGAGCAAAGCTTGTTCAGCCTAAGTAGACCCTTTGGTTTTTTAAGAGTTGACAAGTATCGTAACGCCTTTACTCGGGTATGTAAATCAAGTAATTTGGTGGGCGAATACGCTCCTCAAACTGAATATGAGGAATTCATACAATTGCCTCTGTACTCGTTTTTCAGTTCCAAGTATTATAATACTGCTGCGAATAAAGAGGAGTATAGGAAGACTTTGGAAGGCCCTTTTCTTCCATTGTATGATCAGTATCCGGATTTTCTACAGTGTAAACTGGATAATCACATATTTGATATCAGTAGAATACTGTTTGTCAGCGTTCTTAAAGACATTAGGCTTTGTGACGCCGACACAGACGATTTAGGGTATTCGGATTGGAAGAATCTGGATGCTTGGCTGGACTTGATGGGTGGGTATGACTCCCGCGAATTACGGTATTGGTCATACTTGATTTATTCGAATGAATCTGCATGGCTTGAATACAAAGCCACTGATTTATTGAAGATTCCTCTGGTTTTTAAAAGTAATGGCGATTGGTATCCGATATTCCCGCTTTCGGTAAGACAGAATACTGAGTATTATAGGGTTGTCGGGGATGCTGTTCGTGAGAAGGGTAAAGTCCCTGATTTTCGTGGTCTTGAAACGTATCTGCTTGAAAGATATAACATTGATAGGGTAAGTTATGCCACTAGAATGGCTTCTCTTGAGAGGGTTGATTCTAATTTCATCAGAAATAGCATAACTAGGAATATCAAGGGCTGGTGCGAAATGCTTGAACACTGGGATACATTGGAGAAGCTTCCGGACGCTTGGTTCGTTAGTATCTTGGCCACCCCAGATAGGAAGAAAAAGTAGGTTAAGACATGGTGGAAGTGTCTGTCAACAATTTTCGTAGTCTGAGAATCGTCTGGGGTGGTCACGAGATGACCGCTTTCTTCGACTACGATGCCAAAGACATTTTTACTAATGTCTTAGAAGAACTAGATAATACTTTCTCCGACAGAGATTTAATACTGTTGCAGGCTTGGCTTGCTCACGCTCTTAATACCCGAATAGTTATAGGGGAATATTCAAAGGCGGTTATTTACAGTCGTCTGTTTAAAGGCCTTGAAATGGACGACAGCGCCATGGAGTATGTGAAGAAGTACACAGGCCTGAAAACAGGGAGGATTTCCCTGTGGGATAGGTTCTACCGAGTGCGCCTCTTAAAGAATAAATATGCCTTGGATGATGACTGCTATCTGCCGCTTTACATGTTTATGGATGTCGCTCGAAAGTATAACCTTGAACATAGCCAACGGGTATTCACTTCTTTCATGTTGGATACCTCCATATATAGCGTGAATATGGAGGATTTCTCTAAGAATACATGGAGTTACGAAAAGCTGTATGCATGGTTTGAATCTTTTGATTCAGCTGATTTGCTGCTCTGGATGCTTAGCAACTACGCCAAAGATATAAGGTCTGTTACTGTCAATACGAAAGATATTCTAGCTGCCTTGAAAGGTGTAAAAATTCCTGAGGGCTACGCTGACTCATACTATGAGTGGGTATTGAAGAATTTCCAGGACATCAAAAAGCTGGCAACTACTGATGGCTTATCTTGGAAGAATTACCTTTCCCAAAAGTATGGACTGTCAATTTCCAAAGTGGATGCCCTGTCTGATAGGTTGGCTGACGTTGGGTTTCTTGACTGCTGGTTTGATGGTATGAATCTGCTCTGCCAATACAAAGACACAGTAGATTCCATGCCTAACGCCTACCTTAAGGGTATTCTGGATGGTTTGTCTGATTCCTGTAGTTATACTATATAATTTATGGTATAATTAGTATATGTCCAGAAATATTGAAAAGCTGACTGCTCCTGAGAAAGAGCATTTTGCAGCTGTTTGCCTCATGGCTATGTCTAATTATGGTTTTTATCGTGATTTGTTTTCAGTTATGAACCCTTATAGGCTACCGGAGCAGTCGGATTATGTTGAAACTGCTATACTGCCTGACAAGGATGTCAGAGTTGGTTTGACAGATAGTTTCTTCAAAATGCCCATGCGTGAAGCGGCGGGACTATTGGTGCATGTTGCCAGTCATTACCTGACAAATTATTTTAATAGGGCTGCAAGTTTCGACAGTCAGGTAATAGCCGCTCTGGGTGGTGATTGTGAAATTCAGCGTGTTATGCTTAATTCACGGCAGTCTTTTCCCGGCGGAATAATTGGTAAAGAGACCTTCGGTTTAAGCGACTTCAAGTCTCTGGAAGAATTAGTAGCGGCTTTACACAGTGCAAACATAAATAATTTGGACGACCTAATTTTCAACGGTTATCTGCCTGATTTGCTGGGGAATCCCTGCGGCCTGTGCTGGAGTAACAGTGAAAGTGATTCCCTGTGTAAAGAGTTGAAGACACTACTTGCATTCCCAACCGCCAGTAGTAACTTACTCAACAATGAAGACTTGAAGACCTTCCTTGACGCAACTTCCAACGAAGACATGCTGGAGAAGCTGCTTTCCATTATGAATGCTGTGTCTTTGCCTACTGAAGAGGATTTCGCAGAGGCGGGTATTTCCTTTACTACAAGAAGCAGTCTTAATACCGCTGTTGATAATACTATGGCAATAATGCGTCAGATGGGCAGTGGTCAAGCCAATGAATTAATTTCCTTGGTTAGAAATTCCAACAAGTCGAAGATTAATTACCTATCTTTAGTGTCAAGCGTTGTAAGCTCTGCTGTAACCCGTCATTCTAGGAGTAGATTTCGTCCGTCGTATAGTGTCACTAATAAGCGTCCAGTTAACGACGGTTTCCTGCATCCAGGGTATTTGGGTAAAAGCGTCAAAGCGTTGTTGGCTGTTGATTCCTCTGCGAGTATGAAAGGTGACAAGAAAATCTTTAATCAGGTGGCAACTGAGATTAATACCTTTTTGCAGAGTACTAAACTGCGTCCTATAACGGTGCTCGGCCTGGACACTAACATTGAAAGCGTCTCCAGAGTAACAGCTCTTGAGGGTGTCGAATTGCGTGGTGGCGGTGGCACGGAATTATCTTCCGTGTTTGATTGGATAGACAAATGTAAAAAGCGTGATTTGCCTGATATTATGGTTCTGCTCACTGATGGTGAGTATAATTGGCAGGAATTTATTGAGAAATCCAAGAAGTATCCTAGTATAACCAAGATTGTGGTTATAGTTAATAACGTAGAAAGTGTTGCAAGCTATGCTAGAATTACGTTAGGTAGCGTAGCTACGGTTATCTCTGCAGGAAAGGGTATTTAGAATGGTTCGTCCGCTTACTAATGATGAGTTGTTTGGCTTGCTTGATGCGGCTAGGGAAACTGGAACTCGTGTCATGCTGGTAGGTGAGCCAGGTATTGGTAAAACCAAGAAAATTGAGCGCTATTCTAAGGAGCGAGGTCGCCACCAAAAGGTGTTAATTGGTAGTCAGTTGTATGCTAATGATATTGCTGGTTTGCCGGAGGCGCATGAAGACCCTGAAACACGTAGGCGCGTGGTGTCTTATGTGATGACCAAGCTGCAAAACGACATTCTTGAAAGCCCTGAGACAGACTGGCTTTTGGACGAATTGTCCTGTACGCCGCCTGATGTTCTGGCTCCAATTATGCGTATTATCAATGAGGGAGTCTTTCCGAACGGTGACAAAGTCCCTAAGGAGACTTTTATCATTGCTGCAACGAATACAACAGAGCAGTCGGTTGATGGCTACGAAATGGGTATTCCGCTGTACAATCGTTTCATGGTGATTCCCATGCAGGTCAATATAGAAGAGTGGCAAAAGGGTATTAGGGATAATTGGGGCGACATTTCTAGTGTAAGTCAGGAAGAACTGACTATGCGTAATACAATTGCCGATTTCATCGGCTTGCATAACGCGTATTTGCAGCGGGTTCCCAAGCCTGAGGATGACTTCAGTAGTGATTCCGCCAAGATGTCATATTACATTGCAGATGAAATCAGTGAGGATGCCGCCAAACATACTTGGCCGTCCTGCCGAACTTGGGAAATTCTCGCTCGTATGCTGGGCAAGATGGGAACAGACAACGAAGATGTCACTAGCCTCATCACCTGCGGTCTGGTAGGTGTAAGAGCTGGTTTGGCGTTCTGTGACTATCTCAAGAGTCACATGAAAATCACGGTAAAGCCAGAGGATGTGCTTGCTAATTTCGATGCTGTCAACTGGAAGAAAGCAACTCCCGAGACTGTGTTTGTTCTGCTCAGTGGTATTGTTGATTCTGTAAGTATTGGTAATTATTTGAAAATTCGTGATTTGCTGGTTCACATTGCCAACGAGGGCTGCTCTGACTTGGGTAGCCGGTTTGTCAGCTCCTACCTTGAAAATGTGTCCAAGAAGGTCGGTCAGAGTGCCTGCTTCGATGTGGTTGCTGACCTGCTGGAAGCCTATCCTGAGGCTAGTCTGGCTAACAAAGCAGAACACTAAAGCCAAGTAGGGTATTCGGTAGGTTTTACAGAAATTGGCCGTTTTTCTGAATAAGAGAACGGCCAATTTAATTATTAGTAAAAGCTATAGAATCTCTAGTGAAAAGAGGGTGAATATTCAAGGTTGAGAGGTTTTTAGGATTAATATAAATGACTGGTAAATTTTAGGTAGGTTTTCAGCAAGTCAGAAATGCTTTTCGTAATTTTTTGATACTTGTTTGTTGGTTGTGACTTGTCTATCGTGTTGAAAATGGCGTTTCGCTGGGTGAAATTATATTATCGACGAAAGAGAATAACCCACGGGTATTCTTGGTTAATAAGCTGTATACTTCTAAAGATAGGTAATGTCAAGATTTTGGATTTAATAAAGAGGGTGTTTTAACGTGGTTGATTTTCAATCGTGGCTAGATAGTTGGAATACATACAAGGGTGCTGTTTCCATGAATAGTTTGCTTATCTGGCTAATGGTAGGTGGCTTAATTGCTGGTGTGGTTTTCAGCATTATCTGTGCTTTTCTAGAGCAAGGAAAAGAGACAGAGGTTAAGAGTGTTGTCGATAAAATCTCATTTGTCCTGTGCGTAATTTCCTTGGCTGTTGCGGTACTGTCGTGGCCTGTGTATATAATCAGGGCTAACAGTTATGACAGGCCTGAGCGCTTCAGCACTGCCGTTGAAAACACGTTCGGCGTTGAAGACCTTTAGCGGGTATAACGATACCGACTTCATAATGGGCGTGGAAGACATGAAAGACCACCTGCCCTCCGATGGTAAATACCCTGTCTCGTATATCAAGGACTTGAAGGTGGAAAAGGGTATTGTCGTCGTTGACGGCAGTAAGGTCGGTTTGACTGATAGTGCCGGTAACTATCTGAAGGAGAAAAATAATGTTAACTGATATTAGTAGCTTGTATTCTGGAATTTTCAACACTAAAAGAAGTGAGTCTTTGGTTTCCACGGTGAATACGCTCGTTTATTTCGTTGCCAGCGTGTTGGTGTGGTCTGCGGCTGGTTTCCTCGTTGAGGGCTGGCTGGCCAGGATTCTGGTTGGTTGCCTTTCGGGTGTATTCTTCCTTATCACAGGTGTGGCTCTGGGGTATTTCTCCAAGCGTAGGCTTAAGACCATCGGTAGGGATACTAAGAGTGATATTTTCTGTTGGTTGGGTATTCTAATCGGATTTGCCGTCTGGCTGTATGGTGGCGGTTTGGCGTACATCTGGAATTACGGTTTAGAGCTGCAATATTGGGTAATGTACGTAGGCATAGCCATTGCTCTGGTTGGCTTCATGTCTTGGGTGTGTGTCTTGGTGCTGCCCAAGTTTAGTAATAAGGCTGTTAAGACTGGTAGTAATGAACCTTCTGGCAAGCATTCTCAGGCAACACCTAGAATTGTTAGCAACACTACTAAAGAGCCTGATAGTGTAACGGATTCTTTAAGCTCCTCTGTGAAGAAGCTGTAATATGAAAGCGTTGACAATTTAGAATTGTCAACGCTTTTTCTTAGAAAGGATTGGAAATGCGCGCCTCTAGGGTATTATCCGCTATATTGGCTAGTGTCATGGCTTTCTCTCTCACTGCATGTTCCTCAGACATTGATAACATGACCGTAGGTGAATTAAAAGAAGAGGGCAAGTCGAAAGCCAATGACATTTGGGAAGACGCCAAAGACAGGGTAAATAAGTGGTTTGACTCCTCCAATAATGAGGGCGAAGAGCCTGATTACCAGTGGTCTTTGGATAAATACCCTAACTATTACAGTGTAACGGGTAAAGCGCAGATACCTTCGGACATGCCTGAAATTGGTGAAGTGGTTAATACAGCGCCTGACAGTCTAGGCAGAAGTGTCCAAGCCAAGGGTATTATCACGTACACTTTAATGAAGTCCGGTAGTCTCAGGGATAGGGACATGCCCTCTACAATTACCGGTTATCCTGCTAAGAACACTGAAGTCTATATTAATCTGACTGCTGCTGATACCTGTTCTTTGCCTAAGAATCAGCAGCCTAGGAATAGTTGTTATCATGGTTGGATGTATAATAAGTCGCACCTGATTGCCAAGTCTCTGGGTGGGGAAGACACTGCTGAGAATATGATTACTGGCACAAGGACACAGAATGTCGGTAAGAACTCCACCGCAGAACCGGGTGGCATGGCTTTCACAGAGACGGAAGCCCGTGATTGGTTGAACGCCAACAGGAGTGGTAGCATTGAGTACGTAGCGACTCCTATTTACACTGGCGAAGAATTACTGCCTCGTGTAGTAACTGTAGATATTCGTACAAGTGATGGTAGCATCGACCAGCACGTGGTCGTATATAATTACGCCAACGGGTATTCAATCAATTACAAAGACGCCAGTTTTGAGAAAGTAGATTAGATAGGATAGGGTAGTGGTTGACTTTTCTGATTATCTGAACAGTTGGAATTCTCATAGCGATATTGATATTTCGGTTTCCACTGCCTATGGTAATCCTAGGTTTTGGGCGATTACTGTAATAATAGCTATCATTGCCATAGGTGTTGCTGCTTATACCGTTAAGGTTATTGCTGACATTAATCCTATAGATTATTTGAAGACCTTTAGCGGCAAAGTAAATGTGGTTATTGCGTGGTGTGTAATCGCTATTTTTGCTCTTATACTCACTGGATTAAATATAGCCTATTTTTCGTCTTATACGTCTGAAGCGTCTGAGCCGGTTAGCTTCACCGCAAAAGTCGAGTCTGTGTATGGCATATCTAATTTAAAGTGCAAGAATCAAAATTATTATGGAAACACGTATTATGATTCTTGTGATGCAACTTTTACGCCTAATGACTTCAGTAGGCTCAATTATAAGGATGCCAGATACCTTTTAAATGGCAAATATGAGGAAGGTACTTTTGTTGTTGACGGTAACAAATTAGGTTTAACTAACAGGGCTGGAGATTACTTGAAAAGTAATTCGGATAAGTAATACTATGAAGATTTATATTAATTATTAGTATACTTAATATTTGATGCTGTTATGAAAAAGAAGAAGAATTACGCCTTGGCTAATCCTTAATTAGCCAAGGATATGTTGGAATTAAGAAGGAGTAGTGCGGCAAGTCCTCAAGATAGAGGTAATAGACGCTTGAAGACAAGATTGAGTAGGAAAACTGCCGCTATTAAAGATTCTATAGGTGATTAGTATGAAGGAAGATATAATCGAAGCAATCAGGAAGTGTGAGACCACTTTCCTGCCGCAGTACAACAAGGTTGTTAAAGCCAGTTTAACGCCGTATCAAGACAACAAAGAAGAAGAGGAGGGGTATTCCCTCAACATGGAGGTTTTTAACGGGGAAGACAATTCTTGGTATTTGACTGATATGAATCATCGCGTGAATACTACGGGTATGACCAGCAATCAGATTGTTGAGAATATTCAAAATCAAGTAATTTCTCGTATGAAGACTGTAAGCGCTGAGTAAGGATTAGAGTAATGGCACGTCACGTAAAACAAGAGGCAACCAGGCATACAAGAAAAGCTCGGAGTAGTAGCAGTATTCCTGAGTCCTCGCCTTTTGAAACAACAATGGGTGACGTGCTGGAATTGTCTGACTCGACACCGCTAACACGCAGAGAATTACGTGAGTTAAGAGAGCGCCAAAAGTACGGCAAAAGCACCAAGAGGAAAACAGCTTTAAGAGGTGTCACAGAGCTAATCTTCACAGCTGCTTTGGTTGTCATACTCTACGTGGTCTGGCAGGTGGGCTGGACGGGTATTCTGGCGGCGAAAAATCAGGCTGCGGAGGCAGATAAAAATAACATGACTCTTGTTTCTGATAAGAAGAGTCAAGAGGTGGCACCTGCGCAAACCGGTGAGCCTCCAGTGCAGCCTACGTATGCTAACACCTCAGATTTAATCGGTCAAATCTACATGCCAAGAGCAGGTAAAGGCTGGGTAAGAAACATTGTCCAAGGTACGGGTTTAGGCCAGCTTGATATGCACGGCTATGGTCATTATGCTGAGACGCAAATGCCAGGAGAAAAAGGCAACTTTGCAATAGCTGGCCACGTTAACGGATACGGTGCACCAGGTGGAAATAACGACAAGCTGCAAAAAGGTGATGCTCTGGTAGTCAGAACTAAAGACTATTGGTATGTCTACAAAGTTACTAGTAATAAGTATACAACGCCTAACGATATTGACGTTATTGCACCAGTGCCTAATGACCCCAACGCTCAGCCTGTTGATAGGTATATAACTCTTACTACCTGTTGGCCTAAGTATACATATCCTGTGCAGAGGCTTATCGTGTGGGGTAAGTTTGATTATTGGGCAAAGGTAAGTGACGGTGTTCCCAAGGAATTACTGGATGATAACGGTAAAGTGGCTGATACCTCATTCTCAATGCTGCCCTCTAACGTAATCAGTAAAATACCTAACTTGGATAAAGTCGCCGTTATCTCTATAATAGTTGCTGTGGTTTTGTACATTGCTGCAGCTGCTGCATGGAGATGGCCTGATTTCCGTAGAAGAGGAACAGGCAGTTTCTACGGTATGGTTTGGAAGACGTTGCCAGGGGTGAAGCAAATACGGGTATTCATTTTCATGGCGTTGGTTGTGGCCGCTGTAGCTGCGTTGTTTGAGTGGGTGTATCCTTGGGCGACAAGTACTATCCCGTTCCTGCAGCAAATGTCCGGCTTCACAGTAGACTAGGAGTAAATATGCTGTATCTGACCCCTGAAAATGGTGTAATTCTGGGTCTTGAAATTTCCGGTTACAAGGGTGGTGAAACACCTTGGAATCATTTGGCTAAGGCCTTGCTGGTATGGAAGAACGGCAAATTGCTGTCTGCCTACATCCGCGTAAGAGACTATGAGTCTGTTAAATATTACTCTAGGGCTTGCTTGGATAAGAATGCCATGTCTTTGGCTGAGAAATACATGGGTATTGCAGACAAAGGTGTCTTGAGTACGGGTTGCCAGGCGTTCAGTAATTATCCTCAGTATTCTAAAACATTTGAAGTGGAAGGCCCTACGGATGTGGAAATGTGGGGTATTTCAGACTGGCGTATGCTCTCCAAGTCAAGGTTGGAATTGCTGGAAAACGACATTAAATCGGGTCTTAATCAAGTGCCTATGAGTAGTTTGAAGGCCTTGGAATCTCATATTGATTAGGGGAAGTCATGACCTCAACTGATTTCGTGGAAGAGCCTGTAAATTCCGAGTTAACCCACAAACAGAAAAACGTGGTGATCCTGCTGGTTTTCCTGATATTCTTAGGAATAACCGTAGGGATTAATTACTACGTTTACACCGGCCTGAATTCGGGTATTGGCCTCAGTAGAAAAGCAAGCGCCTCGGAGATAAATAACTCTAAGAAAATATAGAGTCCTTGCAAAAGGATATTGATTCAACCAATCAAAAAGCAGCTGAGGCTTTGAAAACCGCCGTACCGAATAGCAAAGCTGCTACCGAGTTGACTAGCTTGCAAAGTAAATTAGATTTAATGGCTGTCTCAGATGAGAGTGAATACTATACAATGTCCTCCGTTGATGTGGATAGGCAGAATTCCAGGGTGGCTGAAGCGAGAAAAGTGCTCTCCCGAATAAACAACTGCATTACTCGAATAGACGAGGAGAAGAAAGCTAAGCCTCTGGCTGACGCCAAGAACGCCCTCTCAGCCGTTAGAGATCAAGCAGAGGGTATTTACAATAGTCTGGATGAAAACTCGCTAAAAGATGCTGACAAGCACTATAAGTCCGACTTGCAAGCTTTGTTGGGTACTGTTGATGGCCTTATGCAAAGCGACGATAAAGATGCAATTAATACCGTTAGTAACTCTATAAGCAAGTTGCTGGAGAGTATTAAAACCTCCCAAAATGCCAAGAAAACTGATGTTGAGAAAGAAAAGCGGAAAGCTGAGCAAGCTGAGAAGCAGGCTCAAGATGACGCTGCTTTGCAAGCTGCTCAGGGTATTCAGAGTTTCAAAGACAGGGTTCAGGCTTTGCAGAATATTCCAAGTGTCAGGGATAAGGGTTTAAGGGCTGTTTGTGAATTGGCGGGCGGTACTTATAGTGGCACTTGTGAAGAGGGTTAAGCATTTTCATGTTTTGAAAAGTCAACTTAAAAAGGAGAAAGTATGACTGATTTTAATAACGCGCCTAACAATTATGGTTACGGTCAACAGCAAGGCTATACTACGTCTGGTCAGGGCTATCAGCAGCCGCAGCAGCAAGGTTATGCCCAGCCTGATAATACACAAGGTTAACAGCAGCAAGGCTATGGCCAACCGGATAACACGCAAGGTTATCCGCAGCCGCAGAACACTGGTTACGCCCAGCCGCAGAACACTGGTTACGCCCAGCCGCAACCTGATGCAACGCAGGGCTATCAGCAGCCTCAGAACGCCGGTTACGCTCAGCCTCAGATGCCTGAGGCGCAGCAGGGTTATGCTCAGTCTTACCAGCAGAATGGTTATGGCGCGCAGCCTACCCAGCCTTATCAGCAACCACCTATGTCTGGGTATTATCAGCAGCCCGTTTCAACCGACAAATGGAATGGTAAAGCAATTGCCGGTTTCGTGCTGTCGTTCTTCGGTTTGCTGAGTATCGCCGGTTTGGTGTTCAGTATTCTGGCACGAAAAGAGATTGCTGAGAAAGCCCAACAGGGTATTAATGAACGTGGTAAAGGTCTTGCCACCGCCGGTATGATTATCAGTATTGTCATTTTGGCTTTGACAGCGCTGGAGTTGATTAGGGGTTTTGGTTTGTCCTCGTCATACTACTTCTAGTAGTATTCGGAGCATAATATAAACAGTGCCAATTGTATAATTGGCACTGTTTCTGTTTTGGTTATAAAGTATTTATCTTTGGTTCTTAATTACTAAATATGGTAATTTTATAGATTATAATTATCTTTATTTGGTTTGGAAGTATTATAAAAAGATAATTTAGATAGTAAGTATTGCTTGCTGGTTCTATAATATTGTGCTATACTGGGTTTTGGCAGAATTATTCGGCGTTCTGCTAGTTGGCCATTTGAAATCATAGCATTGGGCGGTTGCATTTGTTTGAATGTAACCACCCATTTTCTATTTTGTTGTAGTAATATCTGGTATACTGGTGGTGTTTGTTAGACAAGCAAGTAGATAGGTGGATATTATGTCTAATGCGCCAACGACATTCTCAGAGCAGATGAACTTTGAGAATGCTTTTAACGGTTATAATAAGGGCCAGGTTGAGGCCTTTATTGATTATATTGATAAGGCATGGGTTTCTCGGAATAAGGAAGTCACTGACCTTCGTAATGAGAACGCTCAGCTTAAGGCCAATTTGCAAGCCTACTCGTCCGGTGAATCCGACGTGAAGGCGCTACAAGAGCAAGCGGCCAAGGCAACAGAAGCAATTACTCGGCTGAATACTGAAAACCAGAATAGCATCAAGACTATTCAAGAGAAGGACGCAGAAATTGCCGCCCTTAAGGAGAAGCTGGCCGCAAAAGAGACGGCCAGGGGTATTCTTGATGCCTCTTCTGATGAGGGCGTTCTCCGTGCGCAGGTTGAGTCTCAGAAGATGGAGATTGAGAAGCTCGAAAATAGCACCGATGAGCATCTGAAGGTTCGCATCGCTGAGTTGGAGGGCTTGCTTGAAGAAGCTAAGAAGGCTCATGACGGTAACCTCTGGGCAACTCTTGGTAACTCTGCTCAAATTATTGAAGATTCCGCAACAAAGCGTGCTGAAATCACCATGAAGGACGCTCAGAACAAGGCCAAGGGTATTGTCGAAACTGCCAAGCATAACTCTGCTGAGCTGCTTATGCGGGCTGCTAATCAGTATGATGCCCTCATGAAGGCGGGCAATGAGCAGCAGGATGTCGCCAACGAGAAGCTTGGTTCCGGCTTCACCGAATATAAGGAGTATGTCAATTCTGTTCTGTCCGCTGTGAATGAGATGCACTCTCAGCTGGAAGACGGGTATTCCAAGGCCATGGAAATGCTGAAGTCCATTGAGGAGAAGACTAAGCCTGTGGAAGTTCTACAGGATGAGGCTTACACTCCTATTTCGATTGGTGGTATTCAGAAGGCTGAGGATATGCAGAGCTATCGTGAGACTTCTCTGGCTGTTGATGCTCTCAGCGTCGAGTCGGCTAAGAAGTATGACGTGCCTGACTTGGAGCCTACAGCCATCAAGAATACGCAAGACACACCGGAAGACTCGGATTCCGACGATAAGTCTAGTATCGTGGAGGATGCCGGCAAGTCTGATGCCACAGATGATGGCCTCGCCGCTCTCGTGAATACTACGCAGGAGCAGGGTATTCCGTCTGACGATGACGACGATAATACCGGCGTTATTCAGGTCGTTTCAGAAGAGTAATCATTATTTGTAGAAGTTCTAGTATAATAGAGGGCATATACTTTTGGGTGTATGCCCTCTATTTGTAGAAAGGATGTCCAATGCCACTGCGTATTTTGGATACTGATAAGGTAATTTCACTTGATGATAAATACATCGTTTGGCTTAAGTATAGTACAGGTCGTATTCAAACTGTAAGCACTTCTGACTTGGAAGGATACATGTCTAAGGGAAAATATCCTCAGGATTACATGGCTTTGCCTAAGTATGAGGATTACTTTAGAATGTAGTTTAATCTCTCCGTTGCGGAGGTTCTTCGTCGTGATACGGTGTTCACTGACTTCAGTGTATCAAAAGAGTTGAGAATCATTCAGAGGGTATTAAATAAACCAATTTTTGATTACTTCATCGACGGCAATACTGTTAGTTTCTACGACAAGGGTATTGGGAATAACTTCTATTACATCAATAGGAGTTAGAATACTCTGCACATCGGGTATTTCCAGACTAGTGATTTGAAGAGGCTTACCCGAATGAGAAGTCAATTTGATGATTATTATAAGTTTGAGTATGCCCCACGACGCATGAAGATTTTGCCAGAATGCTTAAATCGCAGCTAGAGTATATGGATATCTTAAATGGCCAGCTAAAAGAGGCTATTTTCAGTAAGCTGAAAAATAAAAAGGCTTTCGTTTTCGGCAGGCCATCCAACAGAAAAGTGCATTTTGAGGAAAGCCTGAAGAACAAGTATGGTAAATATTTCCAAGAAATTATTGATGGCGCAGACTTTATCTTGGGTACAGAGGTGTGGGGTCACTCCATTGGTTATCACTTTGATGTAAACTGCATCTACACGTTTGGGGAAGAAGTTAATTATTGGCTGAATCTTGAGACATCCTGTGGAAACTTCATTTTGCGTAGTAAGCAAAAGGGTATTCTTGGCAAAGAAAAATTGGGTGAGTGTCTAGAAGCAGTATTATGTTTTGGTGATTACGTCGAGAGAAACGTAATGCTCAATGGAAAAGTTGACATGGATTATATTGTGGCTCTGTTCTCCTATTACACGTTTATGCCGGTGAAGAGGTACGCTCGGTATAATAAGTATAAAGAGATAGCTGATGCTCTGAAAAGACTACAGGGCGATGATAGCTGGAATTTTCTTAACAACTATTCGGATTCTTTTGTTAAATAGCTGCTCGTTGTAGGTAAATCCTTGTTAATATGAATAGGTTCGAGACGTTCGATGCCGTTACTTTTAATTATTTTGGCTAAAATTACTGACACGGCGCGGTAGTCACGACACCTTTCTACTAGGGAGCCCAGCAGATTCATTTTGAATTTGCTGGGCTTTTTACTTAAGAGTTGTTATAGTTGGTGTACTGTCCGTTTAAAGGGAAGGTATAAGACATGACCGGTTTGGTTAGCAAGTCGTATTATGGTGCATATCAGAGTCTCTGGGTGCCCTCGCTTGAAGAGAGCAACACTGTATCTGATGAGGGTATGCAATCCGCTGTAAGCTGCAATGCGGCGTTGGTGGAACTGGGTTTCACCCTCACGGCAGAGGGTATTGAATCCTTGGCGAAGTACTACACCTTGCATAGTAACGCAGATTTTAATCCTGTCGCAGAGCTGCAAGAGTTGCTGCCGAAGCATAGTGGCAGACCTTTAATCTCTGGTTTCCCTGACGAAGTACTGGCAATGGGTGAGGCTAAGTATCGCTTCATCCAAATTATGCATTATCTAAGCACGTATGGCATCAGAGACTCGGGTATTGAAGACGTTCCGGTCGGTTGGTTGCCCGAAAATACCAAAGAAGAGACTAAGGGTCAGACCTTCGCCAAGGGCAGCCTCACCGTTCTGCCGTTGTATTTCGGCTACAAAGAAGTGGTAGAAAAAGCCAAGAAAGACTTGGCCTCCCCTGTGCGCATGACGGAAGTGCAAATCAGGTCGGTTGCCGAAGTGCTGCTAGGCTCAGGGTATTCCGGTAGTATTGATGTGGCGTTTAAGGAGAACGCCACTGCCTTGGTTTACCTGTTAATCAGGGATGGCGTTCCATCCAAGGAATTATATGCTGCTGCAAGTGCGCTTTTGTCCAATCCGATGGATGTTTTGAAGACTGTTAATTATGTTGCTGACAGTCTGGGTAAGAGCCTGCCAACCAAGTACAAGAAGGCTTTCAGCTGGCTATTCGATGGGTATTCGTCCAGTGTGCTGGCTAATAATCTTGCCGACGCGAAGGTTTCTGATGCCTATGCAATTCAGAGAATCTCCTATAAGCGTTTCTCTAATAGCAAGTCTAATGTGGAAGCCGTTAACCAAGTGCGCCTTGGCAAAATTAAGAGCATTAACTCCAATTTGGATAGGCTTATCACAGGGTATTCCAACGGCAAAAATACTCTGCATGATTTGCTTGCTTTCTTGGAGAAGCGCCCAGGTGTGTACCTGCGGGCACTACGTAGGGTGGTAAGGGTTGTTGGCGTTGATAAGCTTACCTACTCTGTTAAAAGTGGTTTCAAGCCCACTGAATATCAAGTCTTGGAAGATAGTCTTACTCGCGTTGCCGGTAAGATGTCACGTGCAACGTTGGTGAGAACTATTACCAAATTCAGTAAGGCTCCTAATTATGGGGATACACTAGACACGGAGAATGTCATCACTCTTAACTTGCTCTGCTCGGCTTTGAAGAGTAACCTGCTTGGCAAGAAGGATGATAGGCTTGCTGGCAAGAAAGTCTACCTTTCCGAAGAAGGTATCAGTAAGTGCGGTAGTGTACTGCTTCCCAGTGATAACGGACAGACTGATAATTCCTACCCACCGAATGGTATGGCCTACTCCTTACCAGAGGATGGGTATTTAAGGTTCTTCATGTTCTGGCAGGACGAGATTAGAATGGTTGATTTGGATATGCACGCTTTTGCTGTCCGCAGGGATGGTGAAGTTGTTCATATTGGCTGGAATAGTGACTTCAGAAATGCTGGCATCGTAATGAGTGGTGATGTGACTTCCAGCAGGTTGCCTGCTGAAGAATACATCGACATTGATATGGTCAAAGCCTCTGAAAGTAATATTGCTCAGATTACAATGGAGTTGCAAGCGTATGCTCATTGCTCTTTGTTTAGCAATATTAAAACTGCTAAGTTCGGAGCAGAGCAAATCTCCCGAGAAGACCTAGGCAAGAAAAATGTCACTACGTTTGATAGCAAAAATCTTCTCTTCAGTGACGATTTGAATGCCTCTGTTTACAATCTTAATATGGCCGAAATTATCTTTAATAAGGATAATGCCAGCCTGCGAATGATTCGCAACCAGAAAGAGGCTATTGGTGAATTCCTCTTCACTCTTGAAACCTACTTGGGGTATTTAGGAGAGGCTTGGGGTATTACATGGGTTGATGATAAGGAAGACGCTGATGTTGTTTTAACTATCGGTCGAAGCACTAATAAAGAAGATATTTGCTTAATTGATGAGAATTTCTTCTTCACTATTAAATAAATATAAAGTCCTTGAAATTTTAGGGAGTTTCAAGGGCTTTTGTTATGACTGAATGCTTGTCAATATCAAGTAGGCGCTATACTAGCGTTGAATATTGATAATATTTATGAAAAGTCTCGAATAAAGGGTGTTTATCGGTAATTTGCAGCAATAGGTAATATTTACTTAATGTAGTAAATGCCTAGCATAAAGTGCTAAATAATATCTTTTATAATATTTGTATGGTTTTTAGGGAGTTGAATAATGGTGAACGAAATACTAAAAGGTCTGGTAAATAGCATAAGTTGGAAGAGCATCCTGCTTTTCGTGGTTGCTATAATCCTTTTCATAGTGGTGTTGGTAATGTTGGTTAATTTAATCAAATGGCTGTTCAATCTTCCTTATTCTAGGGTTGCGGATAAGTTTAAAGAAACTACAGGCATGGATTTGGCTGGAAGCATAGAAAACGTGTTTTTGGGGAATAGGAAATATCCTAATCGCTATACAGTCAAATACGTGAAAGATGATAAGGATAACGGGTATTATTATGAATTGCATCTCCCCTCCGGTCAGCAGCGTCGTAGGCGTGTAAACGAGTATCCTGATAGTTTCATTCATGTCCCAGGTTTTTATATTAAGACCAATAACCCGTATACGTTGTGGTTTTTGCTTGAGGGTTTTTCCAAGAATAAAAATAAGGAAGTAGTGCTCTCGGATAAAAGTGATAAGATGCTCGCCGGCGTGAATAGTTATTGGCGTTTGGCTAATAGTTTACCTGACAATTTGGTAAGCCTGAATCTTAAAAAGTACAGGTTAAATAAGAATATCAATGATAGGGAAGCAAGCGCGTTTGTCGTGGTAAGTCAGGAAGAGCGTTATTTCGCAGAAGAGTTTCTTAATTGTTAGCGTTTATTGGTTAATGCTTGTTAAACTATAATAAAAATTAATCCGTGGGTGAAAGAGTAAATATGGGTAGTATGTGGGGAGTGGTGCGAAAATCTGAAGAAGACGCTCCTGTTTTTTCCGTGTTCTCCGTTAGTGGCTTGAAGAGACAGTCATTTGATAGTTGGACTAAAGTTCTTTGGGGTAATGACTATCAAATTCATTCGATAGGAAAATTTAAAAACTATAATATAGCCTTGGTGTCCAAAGGTATTACAGACAATATCGGTAATAGTCCTGCTTTGCTGTTCCCAGTTAAGGATAGTAAGGGTGTGCACGATTTTGTGTCGAATGGTTCCTGTGCGTTTCTGCTTCTGAAGAATGATAAGGGCGTTATGAAGCGTGCTACTTATACGAAGGAATTCACAAGTTGGTTGCTTAATACCATAAAAATGGTGCATACACCGGAAGGTAGGGTATTTTACATGATGCGTCCTGCCCTCGGTGGCAATTATGTTCTGGATGACCTTCAAAAGTTGGATAATAAGAATTATAATCCTGTTGAATAGTTTTTTAAAATTGTGTTATACTTATATAGTTCCCCGTTGAAAGGAGAAGTGGTTGGCGGTTATCCACCGCCGTTTTGTAAAAGTAATTAGTAGGTAAACAAAAGTTAATTAAAAAGTTTTAGTAAGGAAATATTTATTATGGTTAATTTCAAGGATAAGAGTATTCTCGCGTCGATTATCGACCAGACTCGCAATCAGACCGCTGTTCTCCCGAACAATGGTAGCTATGACCCCACATATCCGCGTTGGACTTTTGAGCAGGGTAAGTCCTACCTTATGTACATCCCGCGGGTATTCCGTGAGGACGGTACTGGTACTTACATCGAGATGAAGAACAAGAAGGGTGACACCATCGAAGTTCTGAACGATGATAAGCCGCTCATTCATCAGGTGCTTGCCAAGTATGATAACAACGGTAAGACCTCTTACTACCGTCGTCCGTACCGCTGCATTAATGGTCTGACGCTCCCTGCATTTGGTTATGACGCAGCAAAGAAGATGTGTCCGCTTTGCGAGGCTGCTCAGGACAGTAACAAACTTCGTCGTGAGCAGGTTGAGGCCGCTCATCCGGGTGAGAACCTTTCTGGTCAGGATTGGACTAACGCCGCTGATAAGTTTGATAGCACTCGTCTGGTAACTGCTATTCGTGGTGGTGATGACCAGGATAAGTCGCGTAATCATGTGTTCCCGGTCGGCGTTGTCGAGGTCAAGCGTGACGAAGATGACGGCTCTTTCGCCGTGGTGTCCGAAGAGCCGAAGATGTACTTTATGATGGCTACTAACGGTCAGTGGCAGAAGTGGAAGAGTGCCTATCGCAATAACATGGTGCCCTCTCCGGTTGGTCATTGGTTCTTGGTGAGCTACCCTGACGGTCAGGGTGTATCCAAGATGAATTCCGGTCGTGATATGACTGTGAATCTCCTTGTTGATACCTCTAGCATGGAGTCTGAGCTTGCTCCACTGGCTAAGCACTTCAACGCTCAGTGCGATGGTCATCGTGTCGAGGGTGATAAGTGGTCTAACCTCATTCCTGAGGAAGGCTCTCACCCATGGACTCTTGATGTCATCTGGGAGAAGGTCGGTGCTTGCGTGTTCCACCCGTATGACGAGCTTGCCCGTATGCGTGATGAGTTCCTGTCTCAGAACAGCATTGTGCGCCTTGGTCTTGAGGGTGGTTCTGCTTCTGCTCCAACGGGTATTGATGCGCCTAAGGTTGCTGGTGGTGGTATTCAGGGTAAGGCTACTGCTCCGCAGATTAACGCTTCCGACCTTCTCGGTGCGGTTGACACCCCTACGGAGGAGAAGAAGGCTGAGCCCGCAACTCCGGCTGCGGAGGCTACTCCGGCTTCAGCGGATAACGATTTTGACGAGCTGAATCTCTAGTCTCTGATTAGTTAAGGGCGATGGCCTTGTTAGGTCATCGCCCTTACTTGTATGTAATATCTGTTATAATGGTATTATATTCGTAGTATGTTGAAAGAGAGTTCCAGTGGCGTTTAATGCTGAGTTTAGGGATGCCAACACCAGCAAAGGGGTATTAACAGAGAAGCTTTACTCCGTTGAGGATGGCTCCCTTTTGGGTATGTACAGGGCTTTCATAGCCGGTGCTGGTAAGTGCATGGTTATTGCGAATGTCAAGGATGAAGAGCCTGTGGTAAAGAGGTTTGGTATTCGTTCCGTGTCGGATTTGGCCGGTAATGGCAGGTCTGTTCTGCGAAAAGCCTACCGAGAGTACAAAGGTGAGACACGTAAGAGTTGGTCATCCTCTATAGAAGAAACTGATAGTGGTAAAACCTCTGAACAGGGTGTGGAAGCTGCTGATTTCAAAGATTTGAATAAGGAGAATTAATGGCTGTCAAGAAATCAAGTGCCGGAGTGCCTATAGAGAAGGACGTGAATATCCCCAAGGCGGGGATTCGATCCAAGCTTATTTGGTATCATGTCGTTAATTTTGCCGCTTTTGATGACGAGACTATCAATTTCCCAGAGGGCAAGGGTATTCTCAAGATTAACGGCTACAATGATACGGGTAAATCCGCTCTGCTCCGTGGTTTGGGCATGCTCATGCTTGGAAAGTTCCAAAAGGACCAGCAGAAGTTCGTTCAGGATGGAAAAGACTTCTTTGAGTTGTCTGTCGGCTTTAATGATGGCGTGGTTTTATTCATGCGTCGTTACGCTAAGCGAGCCGGCTCGGGGGTATTCTACGAGTTGCGGAAGGATGATAAAGTTCTTTACACAACCAAGGAAGGTAACGCCCTGACAGCCGCACGAACGATTCCTGATTGCTTTAAGCGCTATCTGGGTTTGGTCACAACAAAGGTGGCTGATCTGAACTATCGTGACAGGAACGATGCTCCTCTGCTTACTGGAACTTCTGACAGGGTGAACAATGATGCTCTTAACGACGTACTTAAGTTTACTGCTATCAGTGATGCAACTGACTCTCTCCGCAGGGAGATAAATCAGAAGAACAGCGAGTTTAATACTGCCAAGGGTTCTTATGACGCTATGGATGCGCTGGTTGTCGGTTTAAGAGGAGTGACAGAAGAGGCTGTAACTGATGCCGAGTCCCTATGGAAGAAAACCAAGCTCTGTGGTCAGCAGATGCGAAGTCTTGATAAGATTAGGGAAGTCACTGAGAATATTGATACTACTGCCGAAGATAAGAAAGCAGATTTAGGCAAGGTAAGCGACTCCATGGGTATTCTGCTTGGCAGAATGAATACTCTGGAGAACATCGGTTCTGCTATTGATGCCAGTTACAAGAGTCATGTAGATTCCCTTTGCCGTAATGACTTGGATGCTCTTAGCAAGAAAGCTGATGAAGTCAACAGCAAGTATGGTAGCCTTAAAGATTTAGTTGCGGGCTTCAAATCTCTGGCTGGCGCCGTGGCAACACAGAATAGCCTGCAAGAAAGTCTTAAAGACAAGCAAGATAGGCTTAACGCCATGAACGAAGAAATCAAGGCCAAGGGTGGTAAGCTGGTTAAGTGCCCGAATTGTGGTCAGCAGCTGGCTGTGGGTATTAAGGACGGTGAATAGTAGTGGTAGCAATCAAAAAGTCCATTGATAACAAGGTAGAGAGCATCTCTGGCACTCTACTTGTAATCGGTGATTTGCATACCAGCCCAAAGTACAAGGGCACGCATATTGATTATGCAATGTCCAGCATTAAAGTTCTCGAATTGGTCAGGGGCTTGCTCCAGAAGCACAAAATCAAGAACGAGGGTATTTCTCTCATGCTTCTTGGTGACACTTTCGGCGTGAACGAGCGTAATTTTAACGACGAATTCTACTTGAATGAAGTAGGCCGCTGGTATAAGCAATTCAACGAAATCTGTGATAATCACGTGTATTCCGTGCGTGGAAATCATGATATGGGTGAGTACACCACCTTTGATTTTGCCAAGGATGCTGGTTGGATTCGTAATCCGAAGTATGTTGATATGACTGATACTTCCGGTCGTAGAATTTGCCGAATGCATATCGTTAATTATGGTCACGAACATGACGAGTTAGATTTGCTGTCTGACGGTCAGAATGTGGTGTTTGGCCATAATGATTATGCGATTCCAGGTGTAACTCCTACTTATGGTGGCAAAGAGGGTAACAGTACTCGTGGTGACAGGGTATTGCTCTCGGAGCTGGATAATTTCATCGGTGTTAGTTTGGTGGTGTCTGGTCATATTCATACGCCTCTTATGCGCAATGATGCTATGGCCACGCTCTCTGATGGTAGTTCGGTGCAGCTGCTAATTCCAGGCAGTCCAAGTCGCGTGGCTGAGAAGATTGATACCTGCTATGATGTGGTGTTTACTTCTTCTCAGGGTAAGATTGATTTCACTAGTGAGCCGATTAAGCTCTGGCCTGTTGAGGAGGAGTTCATCCCTAACGAATTGACTGAAGAACAGGCTAACTACGTTGAAGATTTGCAGAAGCGCGATGCTGACATCAAGGAAATCCTATCTGCTGTAATCGAAGGCCGTCTTGGTGAGCAGTATAATAACCTTACGCAAATTGATAAGATTCCAGGGTTCTCCCAAGAAGTAAGAAAGGAAGCCAAGGAGCGTTATCTCAAGTATGCAAGCGCTCCCGAAAGCTAAAGGCTAATAGGGTATTCCTTTGGTTGAATACCTGTTAATATAGTAGGTATAGTAATAAATTTTAGGAGATATTTAAATGAACATGGTTGAATATCAAAAATTGGCCGAAGACATTCATCGTGATTTGCGTGCGGCTAATGATGCCGCCGCGCGTACACAGGTGTACAAAGAGAATCAAGCTAAGCTTATCGCTCAGTACAAGAAAGACTTCGGTGTTGACTTGGGTGACCTCTCGAATCTGGAGGGTGTGAAAGCCGCTATCAAGGCTGAAACTGCTCGACTCAAAGAGCAGGCACAGGATATCGCCAACGAGTACATGGAAATTAAGAATAAGGATTATGCAGCTGAGGAAGCTGCCAAGTCCATGCGAAAGACTCCTGAAGAGTCGAACACTGACGGTTTGGATTTGGATAACTCCTCCGTAGATACTCAGAAAGAAGAGAAGACGGTTGAGGAGGCTAAGCCTGCTGTTGCAGTTAATCCAATGCTGAGTGCCGTTGCTTCTCAGGAATCTAACGCGGTGTTTGAAGATGCTGACGGAGACCCTGATGAGGTTGATATGGGTGAACCGCCAGAGGAAGAAGACTCTGAAGAAGTCGAAATGGTAGACAACCAAGAGGGTATTCCTCAGCAAGATGAATCTGCTGGTTCTCTGTCTTTTGCTGAGTTGGTTCGTCGTGGAAGTACTACTCAGTCGCCTTATGCTAACAAGACAGAAAAGGAAGAACCTGCTTCCCCCGTAACGTCTGATGGCGCTGATTTGCTGAACATGCTGTGAGTTAGGTAGGATAATGTCTTTTAAAATTAATGCTGGTAATCTTCCGTCGCTAATTTCCACTATTCGTATGGCGGCTACTAATAAGACCTTGTATCTTAAGTTCGCTGAAGATGGTGCAACTTTTGCTGCTATCGCTGGAGACGTTCATCTTATGGGTACTCTGGGGTATTTGGTTACGCCAGAGGAGGACTTGTCTGAGCCTCTGTATGCGGCTGTTGACTTTAATTTGTTCCAGAACGTACTGAATACTTGTGCTCGAAGCTATCGAACAAATCTTACGGAGATTGAGTTTGGTTTTGAGAAGTCCACTCTTAAGGTTACTTACACTATGGAGCATAAGAAGGGTACTTCTGCTAATTATGATAGCAAGTTTGATATTGTGTTCTCCAGCAAGGAAGTGACAAAAACTCAGAAAGAAAGAATGACTAGTGCTGAGTATAATGAGAATGATTATCTGACTACGGAATCCTTCGATTTGCTTGCAACGGCTCTTCTCGGTGTTATGACTGAGTCTGGTGCGTCTAGTAAGGCTTTGTTTACCAAGAACTCTATTTACGTAGCTGGTAATATTCGTTATGCACTTAATACACTTTATAATGAGGAAGCGAAGTCTTTCTTTGCTGACGATAATTCTAAGCAGGGTTACGAAATTAACAAGAAGCTCCTAAGGGTATTAAAAACCGTATCCGAAAAGGGTAAGAAGCTGTATCTTTATAAGAAGCTGACAGGCCCTGAGGGTAAGAAGAAAGCAACCATGCTTCAGTTCCGAGTTGCTGATACGCCTGAGAATCTTGAGGGTGGAATTAATATCGCTATCCGACCTAACATGGTAGTCAGATCTTATGAAGCTATTAAGCCAGGAGCCACTTATGAGGTGGACCGTCAACAGTTCTGCGATGTGCTTAATTTGATTAACGCCGCCTCCATGGTTGGAAATGGCTTTGTATACTTGGAGTTTGTGAATCAGGTGGATAGTGGCATAGAGATTAACTACCTGAAGATTCACACGGGTAGCTCGGAACGTCTGGTGTTCTCTGAAAACACCAAGGATGATGTTGAAGGCTCCGTAAAAGAGCTGTCCACCGTGGTTGCCAAGATTAGCCCATCCGATTTGCTGAAGGCGATCTTCTGCGATACGAGTACACTTGTTACTGATGAAAATCGCGATGAGATGAAAAACAAGGTCGGGGAGCTCAAGGATCTGCTCTTGAAGGCTCAGGAAAATCCTGATATTGACTATGAGGACGAAATTAAGTCTAAAAAGGAAGAGGTTAAGAAGAAGGATTTCAAGACTTTCCTCTACGAAAAGGTTGAAATCAAGGTGGGTATTAAGCCTAAGCAGATTGACTTGATTTTCTCTGATGGCATGAACGCTTGGCGAACTTGGACTGGCTTGCCAAGGATTAACTCTGGTGTCTCCAAGAATTGAGATTTAAATGACTACTAGTATGGTTACGGAGAAGGCTTCTCCTGATGATGTCTCTTTTGAGGAGTTTGAATCTCTTGTAGAGGGGTATTATCACAAGGTCAAGTCTGATTATGAGAGTAAAGAGCGCGTTATTCAGCAGCGTCTTGAGTATGCCAATCAGATGAATGATTTGGTTGAGCGCTTGGATGTTCTGGAGGGTGCTAATAAGCTGTTGAACGCGGTGTCTGATAAGACGCTGGGTAGCATGTTGGATACCGTTACTAGGGCTGTTAACTCGGTTCTTGGTAAGATGTTTGAGAACTCTGGTGACACTTATGAAATTCGCCTTGTCAAAGAATTATACGCCGGTCGAATTGCTCACATGAAGCTGGAGCTTCTTCAGAACGGCAATCCTCGTGATTTGGGTTTGCAGTCCGGTGATGGTGTTAAGCAGGTTATTAGCTTCCTGTTCATCACTCTGCTTATCAGCGTAAGTGGTGGACGCCGTCTGCTTATCATGGACGAGATTATGAATGGTTTAAGTCCTGAAGCGGCTGAAGGTGCTGTAGCCTCCATCTTCAGAATGTTTACTGAAGAGGGTTTCCAGTTCATTATGGTGGACCAGGGTCGTTACAACCCCGGCAGTAGTATTGATGCGGTAACTGAGTATGTCACCGTGAAGAAGGAGAACGGCGCTAGTCGAATTCTCACTGAGGAAGAGGATATTAAGGAAGGTTTGCTGTAATGAAGATTAATACCATTGGTGGTGGTTATCTCTCCTATGCTAAGGAGGGTGATGCTGGTGTCGATTTGAAGGCGGTTGGTAACTACATCGTCCCTGTTCATGGTGGTCATGTGCCTTGGGAAATCGAAGATAGCTTTGCTGCTCAGGCTGCTGACAATAATGTCACAGTAGTCAGCACAGGTGTGAAAGTGGCTATCCCTCAAGGTTACATGGGTATTATCGTGCCGCGTAGCGGTCTGGCCTTGAAGCGCGGTATTCAGGTCATTAATACTCCAGGAATTATCGATAGTGGTTATCGTGGTGAAATTAAGGTAGGTTTAATTAATCACGGTAACTCTGACTATGAAATTTCTGAGGGCGACAGAATTGCCCAGTTGATTATCGTGCCTTACATTAAGGCTGACTTCGTGGAAGTTGAAAAGTTGAATAGCACATCTCGAGGAGATGGTGGCTTCGGTTCCACGGGTATTAATTAGATGTTTGGAAAGTAGTGTTTACGGAAGGAGTGTATAGTGGCTTTACTTACAGCGCCAGATTCTGAAGTGGCACTACTTTCCTCGAAAACTACAATGCAAACCGCCATCGCTCTGCAAGACCGGGGTATTGTAGGCTGGCGTATGCCCCAGAATGTGTACGGCGTTTTTGATGCTTTTCAGTGCGTGACTGATATGTACACGGCTGAATGGATGTTGCTGAGTGTAACTAAACGTCGTGAGAGAAATATCCTTCGTAGGTTGGTGGCTGATTGTCTGGATACCACTGGTTTTAAAGGTAATGTTAATTGGCTGGGCACATACGAAGAGCGTGATGTCGAAACGAAATATATCTCGCAGGTAAAAGCAATGCGTGCAAGTCTGCAAGAAGCCAGGGATATACAGTCTTTTGGCAAGTTAACAGTGGTTGATGCTGGTTTCATGGACTTGAACGGCGCTTTTGGTCTGGAAGGCTCTGTTGCTAATGACAATGATATTACATATCAGTGGAATTGGTGCGTAACTTTACAGTCTTTTAGAAAAGACATTCTAAAGAATCTTTCCGAAATAGGCTATATTCATGGTATTGGCACACGCTGTATGCTCTGCAATCATTACGTGAGTTCTTCTCTTGAATGTGTTGCAAGATGGGCTGATATGCAAAGAGGTGGCTACGTGGTGGTCTGCCAAAATTGTGCAAGTGGCACATTGTGGCCGGTAACACTCGATGGCAAGCTGCGAAAGGGTGATAACTAATGGATTATCAGCAAGCTCTCAGGGTATTGCATCTTACTGGCAACGAGTCAGAAGAACAGCGTAAGTTAGCCAAAAGAAAAGCATTAAGAGAGAGTCACCCTGATATGGGTGGTTCCGAAGAGTCTTTTATCATTGTTCAAGAGGCTATAGAAGTTCTTGAAAATGGTAAAAGAGCTTCTAGGGTTGAAAAGGTTCTTAAGTTTGATGATGGCGTATTTTCTGTAAAGGTGGCAGATTATGGAGTACAGTAAAAAGACGCGAATGGATTGGCCTGAAGAGGATATTTGGGATAAGGGCAAAATCTGTCGGGAAGAAAAATGGGTGTCTCCCAGGGCGTTTAATAAAATATTTTCTACGAAAGACAGAGATTACTTCGCTTTCGCAGTTTACGCAATAGAAGGTAAGACTTTTATCTTTATCCCTGACTATGACATGTTTGAAGTGCAAGCAGGGTATTTGTCCAAAGAGGGTACTCCCTATTCTAAGGAGGACACGCTTGAATATATTAGGGATTCCTTATTGGATGGCTATGCACCAGATGAAGCTCTTGACTCTAATGTGTATTGGGAGTATGTAACACCTGACGATACAAGAGAGGAGAATACCCTAACAGAGGAAGGTGCAACCAAATTAGAGCGCTGCATTACTGCAATTACTAGGGATGTCTGTAACTTTTCTTATAGAGAGTTCTCTATGTAGGTGAATATCTACTATACTGGTATTGTTCTTAAAAAAACATATTTCATCAAGAGGTGCCTGAAATGAAGCATTCTAAAACTTACTACAATGTCCGTCGAGTGGTTCGCGTCCTGTTCATCGCGGTGGTCGTGGTCTTGGGCGTAATCGCATACAAGTATTTGATGGGCTTTCAGGTTGCCCCACAGCCTTATCGTGGTGTCGCGTTTATGCTTATCATCGCTGATTTTGTAACGGTCATCTCGGTTAGTTGCATGGTGCTAAAGGCGCTCTTTTTGCAGAAGTAGGTTATATGTTAGCTAATACAGAAAAGTGGCGTTTTCATTATGGGAGATGTGCCTTTGAAGTAATAGAAGGCGGCTTTCAAAACAATGAAAGAGTTGTCTACGTCCTAGAGTACATGATTGGGCGAACCAAAAGCATATATAAGAAAATTCCCGAATATGTTGTTCATCCAGTAATTAAGAAGAAGGGACGTTACGTCGCCAGTGTGGATGGTCACATTTACAAGAGTGAACCGGACTTGGGTGAAATTAAATTCCTAGAAAAGCGCTCGGCTCTCAGGGTATTAGCTAAGGTTCTTGAATATCACACTAATAAGGCAAGTACGCAGAATAACATGTATGCCTTGTATGAGTTGAGAATTGATTTGGCTGGTTACAGCAGAGGAAGGAAAAACTAATGTCTACCGAAACTGTCAAGGTGAAGCTTTCTGATAGCCGAACTTGGCGCTACGCGCTCCCCAGTGGGGTATTCGAGTCTTTGGATGACCCGAATGATGACTCCGTGTATATTATCATGACGCGTAAGTCGCGTAATAAGGTGACTTTGCATTACTTTGATGCTGATTCTGGTGCTGACAACGGTACTGTTGATGAGGGTTATTCTAATTTGGATTCTCAGTATGTACTGTCCAGTGATCAGGATGGCTGCTGTAACGTGGCAGACTATCTTAAGAGCATTGACGACCCGATGTATAAAGAGTCTTTTAATACTCTAGACGACCGGTATTATCACCTTACTGGTGAAGACCTTCCGAAGGATTAGTAATATGGATAAGAAGACTCGGCAGGAGAGGGTTAAGGACCTTCAGAGCACTTTTGAGCAGGGCGTACTGGCGTTGGCCGCTGACGAAGAGTGGCGACGAGTCATGGATTTCTTTGCCGGTTTTCATACATACTCCTTTAACAATATGATGCTAATCTACTTGCAGTATCCTAAAGCAAGTAGGCTTGCCGGTTTCAAGCAGTGGCAGAGCCGGGGTCGTCAGGTTAAGAAGGGATCTAAGGCCATCAAGATTTTCGGTTTCGGAATTTCCAAAAAGAAAGATGAAGATGGCCAGGAGATTTTGGGACCTGACGGAACTCCGCAGACATACACGTATTATCCGATTTTGAATGTCTTTGATATTTCTCAGACAGAACCAATTGAAGGCGCAGAAGATTTGGTTGAGAAGGAGAAAGAGCTGGCTCCTGAGAGCATTTCCTCCGAAGAGGACTACTCCCAGGGTATTCAGCGTCTGATGGCTTGGCTTGGCCTTAACGGTTGGATTGTTTCGGACGGTAATACTGGTAGTGCTCAAGGTGAAACTAATACTAAGAGCAAGACAATCATTTTGGATGCTGGTCTTAATTCCGCAACGAAGCTAAGTGTCTTGATTCATGAGACCGCTCATGCTATTCTTCATCAAGATAACCAAGATTATAAAGAGAATAGAGGTCTCAGAGAGACTGAGGCCGAGTCCGTCAGCTATATTGTGGGTAAAATGCATGGCTTGGATACATCTAGCATTTCTATTCCGTATGTTGCTGATTGGTCTAGGGGTGATAAAGACATTCTCGAAAAGTCCGCCAGTAACGCTTATAGTGCGTCAGTGATGATAGATAAAGTGTTAAGTGGAACTTTGGATAAATAATACGGCGGGTGCAATCGCACCCGCCTTCGTCGTATAAGGAAGAATAAAATGGCCATCATAGTTGAGTTAATACCTAAAAAGGTATACAAAGATGCCTTGTTTTCTGGGGATAACATAGCCCTGTTGAGAAGTGGGGACACCTCTGGCACCGGTGTGGAGTATGCCCTCCGTGCGTACCCTTGGGGTATTGTGGGCGATTATGATAGCCTGAAAGATGGTGACATAATCTTCCTCAAAGGCCTTACAGAGAGGGAAAGAAAGCTCTTTGACTCGGCTTGTATCGACGGTGATGTGTTTGGTTGTCAAATAGCCAAGAGGATTAAAGACGGTGTAATTCTAATGCCCAGGCAGGAATACACCAGTACGCATTATCTTCCTATGAGTGGTGTTAGTGGCCTCTTCAGGAGTAATTTCAATATCAAAGATGAGTTCATGGGTGGCGCCAGATTCAAAGACGTGCTGAGTGACGGCTTCTATGAAGTGCCCCTGCCTATTAATGGATGCAACTTATTTAATAGGAAAGACGGGAAATGGTCGTACTGCACATATAGTAGCGATTGGGATCCCCTCTTAGGGTATTCGCCCATAGAAAAAGATGTTAACTGCACTAGCTTTATGCTATTTGATAACGAGGTCTTTTTCAAAAATGGTGGTGACTTCGCCAATCTTGGTATGCTACCAGCCGAAAGAATGATTAAAGACAGAAGTTGCTTTACCTCGGAGGAAGAATATGATAACATTTCCCAGGATGTGAATGCCGGTGTCACAGTTGAAACTGGCTGGTTCTCTCTTCAGGATTGGGTGAACTCCCTTAACGAGAGAAATACTTTCAGGGTATTGGACTCCACTCTTGGAAGCGTCCTAGGGTATTATAATTGGTCGACAACAGGCAGTAACATGTATGCTCTCTATGACGTGTCCAACATGGAGGAGAATCTTTCAGATAGGCGCGTGTGCCAGTTTAATTTTGGTACGCTTGCAACAAGCACAAGAGTTAATGCTCCTTGGCGTAAAAGCAATACTTTTCAGAATTTAACTGATATGCGTCAAAAATTCCTAAAGACAATTACGTCTTATCTGCTGTCGCAGCCCGCTGAAAAGACAGCTGGTAATACGGATGTTGCCAGAGCGCTGTTTCTGAAGAATCTTTCTAAAAAGTGCAAGGAGGAGGCCGTGGGTCAAGTAGGTTTTGGCTTGCATGACCCCTACCGTGATACCTCTGATGATTGGGATTAGTATCATATAATAGTATTATAGTTGTCGTGAAGACCTGTAGTGTCGGTTCCGTTAGGAGAAAGTTTATGGAAGTTAGAAAGTTCGCTGGATATGGTAGGGTATCCGCTGGTGTCAAGCTTGATGGTGGCAAAACACTAACTGAGATTGCTGATGGTTTTAACAGTCTTAAAGACAATGCTAATTTTACTGCTGTCTATGTCATTGGTCGAGACAGAGCAGTTGACTCAATTGTTGGCAATATTAATAAGTTGCCTGATATTTACAAGAGTCTTGATGACGTGTTGGATATCACGGCGGATTTGCTCTATAAGAATGTCTTTGATGACTTTAACAAAGAGTATGAGAAGCATGAAGGCTACACTTTTGAAAGCCTGACAAGTCATATCCACGACTTAATCACAAACGTGGGCAAAAACACAGAGAATAGGGTATTCACTGATAGCTTGGATGAGACCACCGTCTTTCCTGCCGTGCTTAAGGGTATTTAATCATGTTGAAATTCACTAAAAATACAGCTGAGTATAATAGTACGGTTTCCGTAACTCCTTATCACCGTGCTTTGGCAGAGGCTGTTTCTACGGTGCAGTGGGATTTGGTTCCCTCAATAGAGAAGCTGCGTGCGGGTGACGTAATACTGATGGACGAGAAAATCCAAGGCCTTACCAAAGATGGGGAATTCGCAGTTCTGTCTGGTGGTGTGAAAGTATCCCTCGGTGGAAGAAAAGTATGGGCTTTTCTGGTTGACCACATGGATTATTCTGATGAATTGGCGGATGGCAAGGGTGGCAATCCCGTAGCTCTCACCTATAAATTGGACATGAAATCATACTGGAATGAAAGCCCGAAGGGTGTTTGGCTTCAGTTTAATAACTACACAGAAAGTATTAACGGTTATTCTGATGGTTTTTCCGGTGTGTTCCTTGGCGGTTTAAGATTCCGAGACGATTACACAAGAGGCGTTAGCTGGGTATTAACCCGTGGTCAAAACATGATGTACCTCTATCATAAGAAGAACGGGTATTGGCGCGTTTACGCAAAGCTTGATAGAGGTGAGCCCTTGGCGGGTTCGAGAATCGATTTGGCGTACACATCTGTGTTTCCGGGGGAGTTTGGTTTTTCTCTGAAGAGGGGTTTAACCTTTGGTGATATTCTGGTAAGATGTTTGTATGACGAGCGTGGCAGGTTGATAGACCCAACGCCTTTGAAAGGTATTGAGGGTGTGCAAGGCCTCATTGAACGTCATAATACCGTTGACCAGGATAAGCTTCGTTTGGAGTTCCAGCACAGGCTTATGCAGGCTGTTCAGAAAGATTATGAGGAACGTTATGGCATCAAAAACCTATAAAGTGGTAATGACTATGGGCACCGAAACATTGCCAGAGGGCAATGCTAAGATTGTCGCTACCTATGTCGGTAAAACTCTCGGCATGAGTAGGGTGAACGTAGAAGTTCTACATCAAGCTATTCAGGTGAAAACTACTGGTGTTCGTAATCTGGTTCTTGCTGTCAAGGAGTTTGCTCAGACGTTTGAGATGATTCCACTTGGCTGCAATGTTACTGATGTAACGTTGAAGAGTCTTACCGCTTCAGAAGAATAATTTAGAAGGATGAGGAATGAAAGGCCTGACCTAGCAGTGGGTCAGGCCTTATTGTTATGTAGGAGGAAAAATGTCATCTTTTTCGTTGTGCTGTGATATTTTCCAAGAGAAGAAGAATGTGGTTTGGGTAAATTATAACGACACCTTGTTCTCGGATATGATATCATCATGGGTATTGCATGATAGGACTTATGCGTATTGGTCGGACCAAGAGAGAGTTCTGCACGTGAGTAGTGTTGATGGTAAATGGTCTGCTCCTGTTACAAGTATGGGCGATTTGGAGAAGGCCTTGGATGACTACACTGACGTGCTGCTGGTTGTAAGTGCGGTAGAAGGCGAAGAAATAGAGAGCTTTCTTACAACACGTAAAAGGTGGGGTATTCAAACAGTGGCTTTGGTTTATGAGTTGGATTTTTATGATCTTTGGGACATGTCCAATAAGACAGCTAAAAGATATAGAAAGTTGCTAGGTGAAGACTACGTTGTGTACGCTTCTGATATGAGTTGTGTTGCATAGCTAATTTTCTGGTTGCATGAAAACGTGCACTATGGCCGCTCTGCGGGGCTTTTATCGCTTGTCCGTGTAGGGCGTGCCGTTCGGGGTATTAGGCCGCTGGCGGGGCTGCTGGCGGCCTTTTTGCGTATGTTCGGTGGTTGCGGTGTCCTTGTGGTGACGGCTTATGGGCGTGTAGGGATGGTGGTGAAGGGTAAAGGACTGCCAATACTATATTGTTTCGTGGAAGTCAAGAAGTTTATTCTGAATCTTTAGTCTTATTTTGTAAATAGTTGTTATGCTTGTTTAGGTTGCGGCTGAAGTGGTTTGATTTGGGGTCGCTTCTGTATAGAAATAGTAGAACAGGTTATAGGAGGTCAGTTTTGGCTAAGAATAATAAGATTTCCGCTCTCAAGGGTGTCGCTTTTGCGACTGCATTTGCTACTCTTGCAACTCCAGGTGTTGCAATGGCTGACGAGGCCACTACCACTGCCAATAATAAGGTTGAACAGCCCCAGCAGGTTCAGGAGGTCACTCCTGAACAGGCTCAGCAGGCTATTCAGGACATGAAGGCGGTTACGCCTCAGGAGCAGGCTTCTCAGGTTGTGCAGCAGCAGATTGATGTTGCTCAGCAGCAGGTGAATGCCGATACTCAGGCGCAGCAGCAGGCTCAGCAAGAGCAGGCGGCAGCCCAGCAAGCGCAACAGCAAGTTCAGGCGCAGCAGGAAGCAGCGCAGCAGCAAGCTCAGCAGGCTCAGGCGGCTGAGCAGGCCGCACAGCAGGCAGCTCAGCAGGCACAGCAGGTGCAGCAGGCTCAGGAAGAGCAGGTTGCTCAGGCTCAGGACAACCTGAATAAGGTTCAGGGTGAAGAGCATGCCGCTCAGGAGGATGTGACCGCCCAGCAGGACAAGGTCGATCAGGTGCAGGCGGATGTGAATGCCGGCCAGACTGCTGCTGATACTGCTCAGAAGGAAGAGGCTGAGCAGCAGGCCAAGACTGATGCCGCAAATCAGCAGAAGGACACAGCAGCGGGTATTCGGCAGCAGGCAATTCAGAAGGTTGAGACTGCAACTGCTAACAAGGCTGAAGCTGATAAGCAGGCTGCCGAAGCCCAGAAGACTCTGGAGGATGCGAAGACCAACCATCAGGGTCAGGTTGACAAGGCGGTTCAGGAGCTGGCTGATGCCAAGGTCAACCAGGTGAAGGCTCAAGGTGATTACAACACTAAGAAGGAGGCCGAAGACGCAGCGCAGAAGTCTCTGGATGCAGCAAAGAAGGCTCTTGATGACGCCAAGAAGGAACCGGGAACCGGTGTTGACCAAGCCAAGGTCAATAAGGGTTTCGCAGGCCTGCTTGAAAGTGTCATGAATGATCCCTCCGCTACTCAGGCGCAGAAGGATGATGCAACTTCCGCTTATAAGCTGCTCACCACTGGCGTATATGAAGGCAGCAAGCTTTCATGGTTCGATAAGGTGAATACCGCTGATAAGGAAGACGGTACTTCCATTGTTGGCTTGCAGAATGCTCTTACCTACTTTGATGCTGTTAATGCCATTCGTAAGAAGAACGGCCTCAACGAGTTGGGTATTAGCCTCTCTGCCATGGTAATGGCTATGATGAACACTTCGTACTCCGGCCAGGTGGACTTGGGTCATTCCGGTATGTTCCCTGCCAATGAGAATATTGCAAACGGTGTCTATGGAGAATACACAGGCACTACTGATGTTGACCTGTGGCAGAAGGCCTACGATGCGCAGTGGAACAACGGACCGCAACTGACAGAAGAAGAGGAGGAGAAGCTCGGCAATTCTTGGCCGTTTACCGGCTGGTACACAGCTGAGAAGAATCTTGCTGAGTCCGGCACTACTAATTACACGTCGATTGGTCATTACCTTAATCTTATTAGTGGTGGTATCAGCTCCTTCGGTTTCGGTGTTGGCGACGGTATTGCCGCGTTTGACGGTTCTTGGGATACGCCGTCCTACACTACCGCTGGGTTTACTAATTTGGTCAACTCCTATGTTAAGGCTCTCAACACTAGCAGCTCTGCGGGTATTCAGCAGGCACAGAAGAAGTATGACGCAGCTAAGACTGCCTATGATAAGGCCCAGGAGGAAAGTAATGCTGCTAAGGCTGCTCTTGATGCGGCTAATGCCAAGCTCAAGGACGCTCAGGCCAACTCTGATAAGGTGAACTCTCCTGATTACCTGACTAATCTTGAAAACGACGTCAAGGCAAAGCAGACCAAGGCTGATGAAGCTCAGTCGAAGCTGGATGCTGCCAAGCAGGAACAGAAGACCGCTGAGGACTCCTATGCTAAGGCTGTTCAGACCGCACAGGATGAGGCTGCCAAGCTCGCTCTGAAGAAGGATAATACAGCTGCGGCTAAGAAGAACCTGTCTGCCATGCTGAAGACCCTGCAGGATGCACAGGCTAAGCTTGATGAAATCAAGGCTGACGCCTCCATCCTGCCGGATGCTCAGGCTAAGCTTGCGGGTGCGGAGAAGGCTCTGAAGGAAGCTCAGGATGCTTACCAGAAGGCTCTTAAGGAGTATGATTTCGCCAAGGTCACCAGTGCTAATGCTACTGATGAGCTGAATAATAAGATTAAGGCTCTTCAGGATGCTGAGGTCAAGCTTCAGGCGGCGAACGACAAGCTTAATGACGCTATTGCCAAGCTTGCTAAGTCCACCAAGACCCTGAAGGAGCTTCAGGCTATCAAGGATAAGCTTGATGGTAAGACTCCTGAAGTCGGCAACACTGAGGGTGAAAAGCCGTCCACTAACAAGGAAGATGCCGCAGCCAAGCCGACTGGCGTGATTGTGACTCCTGCAAAGTCTCAGGACAAGGGTATTCAGACCACCTCGGAAGAGGCTGTTTCTAAGGCTGCTGACACGGTTAACCATGCAACTGCTTCCGGTGAGAATCTGGCCTCTACCGGTGTGGATTCCACTGCCATGGTTATCCTGACGGTTTCGCTGGCGGCTCTTGGTGCTGGCGTCACTATTCTGAAGAATAAGCAGCAGGCCTGATACTGCCTTGTGTGGTAGTACTGGTTTTGTGACTAGTTAATTATATGAGGTCGGGCTGGCGCTCGGCCTCATATTGTTTTTGGAGGTTTATTATGGTTTCGGCGGTTGTTGCTATCGTTGTCCTGCTGTTGCTTGCTGGGAGTACTGTGTATATCGTGCCGCAGCAGGGTGCTTATATTATTGAAAGACTTGGTAGGTTTCATAAGGTATCCAAGGCGGGTATTCATGTAAGGATTCCTTTTATTGATGCTATTGCGTCCAAGACCAATTTGCGTGTTAGTCAGCTAGATGTTACTTTGGAAACTAAGACTCTTGATAACGTCTTTGTGACTATTAAAGCTAGCACTCAGTTCAGGGTATTGCCTAATGATGTGGCTACTGCTTATTATGAGCTGCAAGACCCGCGTGCTCAGATAAAGTCTTATATGGAGGATGCTTTACGTTCGGCTATCCCTGCTATGTCCTTGGACGATGTGTACTCTCGTAGGGATGATGTAGCTCAGGATGTTCAACATACTGTTGGAGACGAAATGAGTCGGTATGGTTTTACCGTAGTCAGAACTTTGGTGACCTCTGTTGACCCGTCTACTGCCGTTAAGGATGCTATGGACTCTATTAATGCGGCTCAGCGTGAAAAGGAGGCCACTCGTCAGCGTGCCGAGGCTCAACGTATCGAAATTGAAACACAAGCTGCGGCTGAAGCAGAAGAGACTCGTTTGCAAGGTGAGGGTCAGGCTAATTACCGTCGTGAGATTGCTAACGGTATCGTTGACCAGATTAAGACCCTACAACAGGCTGGTATGGATATTACTGAAGTGAATAACGTGGTTCTCTTCAACCAGTATCTGGATGTCACTCGTAAACTGGCTGAAAGCGAGGGTGCTAAGACCGTGGTTCTGCCTTTCGGTACGCCAGGTGGGTATTCTGATTTGTATGGTCAAATGGTGTCCGCGCTGGAGACAGCAAGCGGTTCTAATACTGCTGAAGAGTAAAATATCTTGGTGGATAGTGTATGCTATCCACCTTTTTGTTTAAGGATTTGTCATGTTTGAGTATATTTATACCACTGTCGGCAAGGGTAGGAAAGGTGCCTTTTTTCTAGGTGCACTTGATGTTATAGGGTTGCTTGCTTTACTTGCTGTTGTGTTAATTCTTGTGGTGTGTATTTCAAGGTCTCTGGTTGTTCTTAAGAGCAAAAAGGGCTCCTATTCCTTGGGTACTGCTGTTAGGGTAATATCTACTTGTGTATCTTGGATGCTGTGCTTGTTTGGTCTGGTTTCCTTCGTGTTCGGTATGAACGCCTTGGTGCTAAGATGGTCTAGGTTGTTTGTCAAGATCGGTTTCGTTGGTTTGGCAGTATTGCTGGTGTCTGTTGTTTTCTTGGTGGTTTTGTATAAACTGCCTAAGGGTGAAAAGTACATTTCTGAGTTGTATCTTATAGATAATAAGACTGCGTACCTGCCTGAAGACAAGGTTTGTGCAATACCTTTTGTCAAGGATGGACGGTTGCTGTATGTGTATGATGCTTTTTAGGATAGGCTGATATATTCAGTCCTCTTGGGTATTTTTACATATTAAAGATTGGTTGTTTTTGGTTAGAAAGTATTTGTCTTTGGTTGCTGATTATTATATTGATGATGTTTCGGTTGATGAGTTTTAGTATGTAGATGATGAGTATTTAGTTGTTTATATGATGGGGTAGACCTTTTATTTAAGGCCTACCCTTTTGTTTTATGTTGTTTGTTGTGAAAAGTGTTATTGTCTATATTTGGATAGGCACTATTATACTTTGGATTATAAGTATTAAATTACTTGTATAATTATTGGGGTTCTATGGTTGTTTTTACATTCGTTTTGCGTTTAATACGTCTGGTTTTTGGTGTGTAAATACTGTAGGTTATTAGCGGATGGTTGCTTGTTCGGTGTCTTTGGTTTTAGGGTTTACTAAGTGTCTGAGTAGGGTATTTTGGTGCCGGTTTTGTTGGGTATCAGAATGCTTGTTTTCGTTGGTTTCGAAGTATTAGTTTTTGGTTGGCAATTATTATTTAGGTATTTGCCTTGGATTTATGTTAGATAGTAATTATTTATAGTTGGTTAGGGAGTATTATTTCGGTAAATATCTTGTTTTTATTTTGGTTAGTGATTATTTATAGTTGGTTAGGAACTATTATTTTGGGTTGTTTTTAGATAGTGACTATTACTGGTTGGATAGGGACTATTTTATGTCTTGTTTAACTATTGGATAATGGGTGCTTTTTATTGGTTTCTTATTATAGGATTGTCTTAGGTTTTATAGAATTATTGTGTCTGTTATTTTGTGGTTATTTAGCTTGAGGATGACTGCTTTGACTGTTGGTTAATTGGTCGTGGTGGGTGTATTTCTCCTATATTACGTTGGGTGATTAGGTAAATAGGGTAGTAGGGATTTTGTTTGTTGCCGTGTAGAAATGTTTTGTGTTTTGTCTGTAGGATTCTTACTCTGAAATAGCTATAGTTTATGGTAGGACTTGCTTTGCTGGGATTTGCTCTGTGTTCGGTCACGGGTATTTTGTCGTTTTCGCATTTTCTATGGTCGTTGTTTAGGGTAGGCTATGGCGTTTATCTTGGGTGGCTGGCTTACCCTTATATGCTGTCTATATCCGCCTGTGGCCGCTCTTAGCCCTTGTCTTGCCTAGGGTATCGGGTTTCGTCCGTGGGCGATGGTGGGCTGCTTGGCGTGCTTTTTAGGGTAGGTTGGTGGGCTGCTCTTGGGTCTGGTTTGGATGCTTGTTTATTTGGTGGACTGCTATTGGTGTAGTAGTGGGATGTTTATATTTAATTTTAGGAGAGTATTTTGTTGTGTATGCTTTATTTTTTGGTTGCTGGATGAGGTATTTTGTGATAGGTTTGTGTTATTTTTCTTGTTAGGGATTCTATATTTTTGTGGTTGTAGATGTTTTATTTTTGGCGTTGGTAACTGTCTTTATTTTTGTTGGGGATACTTTATTTTCTGTAGTTGTTTTTGGTCTGTGTTTGTGGTTTTGTTTTTGTGTTTTGGAAAATTTTTAGGGTTGCTCGGCGTGTCTTTTGTGTTGTGGTGTAAGCTCTGCTGACATGATGAAATGCTTTGGGGATGTTATAAATTCCGCTCTTGTTACCGCTTGTGGGGCAGTGGGTATTACTGGCGGCGTAGCCTTTAATAGGAATGGTTTCTACTGGAATTTCTATTATGGTGATGAGTTTATATTTGCTATTGCTCACCCACGTATGCTCCAACTAATTAGGGAGTCTAGGCTTGAAATTACTCTTGAGTTGGAACTTGCTCCTTTATCTTTAACTGCCGGTGTTATTAGGTGAATAACTAGGAGTATTTTTAGGATTTTTGTTATACTACTTATGTGTTTGCTCAAACGGGGTGGACTATAGTAGATAAGGTAGTATACGATGAGTATCGAAGTTAGTGGGGTTACTCGTGAACCTAAAATGACCTATGCCGATATTAAGGATAGGCTTACTCCGTTTTCTGGAGATAGGATTATCAACATGCTTGCTAGCTCTGTATCTGATATGGAAGGCTTGCGTATCGCCACTGATAATCGTCTGCGTGCATTGACTACGAAGGATGCTGATGAGGATGGTGTCATTCGTGGTCTTGGTCTGCCAGATGATGACCCTAATGTGAAGCGTATGATTGACGTTAGTGACTCTGTTAAAGAGACTGAGTCCAAGGCTATTAAGGCGCTTGAAAAGGCGGTTAAGGATTATCCGCTTTATGATTGGCTTACTCTGCAAAAAGGTGTGGGTGCTAAGACGTTCGGACGCCTTATCGGTGTTATTGGTGACCCGTTCTATCACTATCGTGATAACCGTGTTCGTGTGTTTGGTGAGCTTGTTAGTTACTGTGGTCTGAAGTCCGTGCCCGTCACTGATGAGAAGACCGGTGAAGTGGTTTGGCAGGCTTCTCGGTTCCGTCGTGGTCAAAAGGTAAGTTACTCCCCCGAGGCTCTGAAGCGTCTCCACGTCATTGAGGAAGGTCTGCTCAAGGCGGGTATTCGCTCCAAGAAGACTGAAGTCCTAAATGAGGACGGTACTCCCAAGCTTGATGAAAAGGGTGAGAAGGTCATCCTCAAGGAACAATACGCTATTTCTGAATATGGCCAGGTTTACCTTGATAGGCGCAAGGTGACTGCCACTACTCATCCTATTTGGGATGGCGAGGGCGATGCTCCTGATAAGTCTTATTGGACTGCCGGTCATCAGCACTCTGATGCTCTTCGTTATATGGGTCGCAAGTTCCTTGAGAATATGTGGAAGGCCAGTCGAGATATTCACCTCAAGGAGCTCGGGCTGACTGCTGCTGATTTTGATGCTCCGCGTATTGACTAGTTAATTAGTGCTTGGTGGGGCTATCAAGAGGTTTGACTGTTAACACCGCCTCATCGTTATTTTAATAGGGCAAGTTGAATGCTTGCCCTATTGCTTTAGAAAGGGTGTGTTGTATGTTTCAAGGGTTTAGGTTTGCTGCTGAAATCGTATTTTCCGCTACCTTAATAGTGGTGCTGTCTACAAGTATTAGTAGGTCTGTTTTAATCGCTGTAATCACAGCTCAGGTTGCTCTAGGGGTATTGCGGGGGATTTATGGCAAGTGTCTGTCAATTAGAATAGCATTGGCCTATTTTGCTAGGACAGAGTTATTTCTGACAAAGGAGGAGACTGCTTACTACTCTAATAGAATTAAGTCCAGCCTAGTAAGAAGCGTAATTTCATTGTCGTTGGTTGCCCTTGAATCAGGGGTATTGGCATACCTTGTTAATGGTTTGCAATGGCTTACGGTTGTTTATACGGTGTTGTATCTGTGGCTTCTAATGTCCGCTTCAGGACTTGGGCCATTCATGAATTCGTCTCCGTCATGGTATGAGTATAAGAAGAATACGAAAGTCTATATTAATGATGGTTATATTGCGAAGTTAACATCCTCTCAAGATATACTGAATAATTGGTATGGAAGCCCAGAGTACAAGATTGTCTTGCGTAGGGATAATGACAGGCTGTATTTTGAGGATAATCTGCCAGACGACTCTAGTATGCGTTACAAAGCCTATCAGGACTACCGAGACAAGAATTCGGAGGCTTTTGATTGGCTTTGTGCGAATAATAAGCAGTTCAATGCTATTGTGAACGCTGAGTATGAAAGGTATAACAGATGAACGCTGCGTTTCTAGGTAAAAAGGGCAAGGAAAAGTACCTTTATGACTATGATGAACAGGCTGTCTTTAGTTATGATTACACAGACAACGGCAAAATGTATCATGGTATTCTTAACTTTATGATTTATTTTGATTTGTTCTCTACGGCGTCGTTCAGTGTCTACTGGTTGTTTGACAAGTATTATTATGAAGATACTTCCGTGAATATAGAATTCTTTCTGGTCTACTTGGGTGCGATCTACTTCGTTATGTACATGCTTCGGATGGTTACTCGGAGCATGTATCTTGTCAAAGTGGCAAGATATTTTGATACCAGCGATTTATATAATCTGTTTAATAGCAGGTTTAATGCCTACCGAATTTGCTCGTCTGTGATAGCGTTGCTGCTGATAGCCCTAGTGGGTATTGCGCTTCTGAAAGACGTTACTCTTTTGTACATGGCGGTTTTGCCGGTGGAACTCCTGTTGCTGTTTGTTAATATGGAGTTTAACGCCGGTTCCGTGGTTATGCTGTCCCGCGATTAGCATTATTGTTAGGTAAATAGTTAGTATAATAGATATTTAATGAAAGGAGTTGTATTGCGGAATAGTAAATCGAATACAGCGCAGCGAATTGGTGCCATTGTAGGTAAGACTTGTGATGGCAAGTTTTGTTACGGTAATAAGTGGGCTGCTGATAATGCCATGCAACATGCAAGGTCTGGCAGAGGTGACAAGCATATCGAGAGACGTGTCTACGCCTGTAAAAAGTGCGGGTTTTGGCATGTAACCTCAATGACCAAAAAAAAGATTTTGATAATCTCAGTAAAAAGCTAGGAAAAGGGGCCAGTTTTGCTGTGGAAAAGGAGAACGTTGACGAAATGACGTATGGTTTGATGGCAAGTTCCGATATTGTAGGTAAGGTCAGAACCGTTCCGATCGAAGAGGGTACTCTGGTCATTGTCCCTGAAGATGTGGAAATAATTAATAACGTTAGTACATCGCAGGTTGACGCCATGAAGACTCTGGGTATTCGATGTGGAGAGGTTCTCTGATTGGCTGAAGGCTAATAGCTATGTTGATGTGAATATCGACAAGTGGATGCCTCTTGATGAAGCTTTGAAACAGCTGAAAACCTCGGAAGAAGCGTTGGAAAACACTATTAATAATTTGAATAGTGACACCTCTATTAAAGAGGATGACTGCTTCTGGGTTGATGATTACGGTGGAAAGTGGGTTTCTCGCTTGGTAGTCGCAAGTCTCCAAGGATGGGAAGACGCTGTAAACCAAGCAGAGCTAGGTGAAAAGTTCACTGAATCTCTGGTCATTAAAAAGCTAACTGAGAAGATTGCTGCTTTGACGGAAGAAAACGCCTATCTGGAGAAGAAAGAATCCTCCATTAAAGACAACTCTGCGGAATTAGAATCCTTTAAGTCTAAATATAATAAGGATATTGCCTCCAGGGATAGTAAGATTGAATCATTACAGGAGTCCTTGGACGAGGTAAAGTCTAACGCGGAAAACTGGCGGAAGAGTATGCTTCTTTCAAAGAAGAGGCAGAGAAAGACAAACAGCAGGCTCTTAGCAAGCAGGGTGGCAAATATGCTAACAAGGTTGCCACGCTTGAAGCAGATTTGGCTGAAGCCAGTAAGAAGAAAGAGAAGGCGGAAGCCGACTTGGGTATTTTGACGGCTTCTCTTCGCAAGAAAGATGAAGAACTAGCTCTGCATAAAAGCGCTGGCAGTAAGCTGCCTGAACTGGTTGATTCCTTGAAGGCTGTTAGAGCACAATTGGAAGAAGAGCGGAAAAATTCTAAGTATTTGGAAACGCAGAATACTATTCTGGATAAAAAGTATTATGAGGAGACTGCGAAGGTCTCCAAGCTGCAAGAAGCCAACAAGTCTTACAAAGAGAGAATTGATTCTCTTCGAGCCAAGCTCTCCGCGAGTACTGAAGACACTGAGGAGTACAAGAATCTTAAGCAGTCCTTGGTTATGCGTGACCAGAGATTAAGGACCTTAAGAAGGAAGTTCAGGGATTAACTGATAGCTTGGCTTCTGAAATTGCTAAGAAGTCTACTAGCGCGGGCGTTTACGCTGGGCATAGGGTATTCCTGCTTGGAAAGGATGAGTCGGCTGTTTTGTTGTCTTAGACTGTTAAGAATACTTTGAACATTTTGAAAACGGTAAAATAGGAGGTAGGTGTGTTGTCCATCGAAATGAAGGCGTATACGGCTGACCCGTATAGGAAAGTGGTTTTGGCCATTTTGGATGCGAATACAAATAGGTTCAAGTATTATCCCTTGACTTCCATTGTTACGAAGCCTTATTACACTCATCTGTCCACGGGTCAAAAGAAAGTTAATTATCTTGGATTCCTGTTGAAGAGTAATGTCAATAGGGAGTTGCGTGATAACGACTCTATTTACACTGGCAAGGGCGCTCTAACAGTTAGAACCTTGGTGAAGTCCATTAATAAGGCTGTATTGTCGAAGCAGCCCATGTCTAACGAGTTTATCTTCGAGCAGGGTATTCAGGGCTTAATTGGTGACTATGTTTTAAGTAATTATCAAGAGGTCGGTGAATCCGTGGTGTTGCTTTCGTTCTATCCCAAGTCCTGATATTTAGGGTAGTGTATGGCGGATATTTAGGGTAGTTGGTTTACCCTAAATATCCGCTTTTTATATTCTGTGGCCTCTGAAGTCGTTGTGTGGGCTGGCTTTTGCCGACTATTCTTAATGAAAAATAGTGGTAGGGTATAGTTTTTGGGTAGGTAGAGAGAAGAGAAAGTAGTGTTATTCTCAATGGTTATTTAGGGTTTTTAATGCTTTATAGGATAATTTAATAACTGAATGTCATGTTTTTGCTGGTTAATCTTTGGTAAAGTATATTTATTCGTAAGAGTGTGGTGAAGCATCTGCTTTGGGGGTAGCTGTTCACAGAGTCAAAAGAGTAGTTAAGGAGGTGTAGATGCATGGAAAGAGATTATGTAGCCCTTATGCCGATAGACTTGGATGCTGTGTCAATGAAATATGAGCCTTGGATGGGGAAACCTAATGACGATTCGGATACTCTTCATCCTAAGGATAACGCTATGCTCCTAGGGTTACTCACCGCATGGAAAAGAGGGGTATTAGCAAAGAGGCTTTAATTAAATTATCTAATCTGCCTAAGGCAACTATTGATTCCTTCTTTTCCGGTGATCAGAAAAATGTTGCAATAGAGGACGTAATAACATTGGTTAAGTCTCTTGGTTTTGAGATTTATAGAATACCTTATGGATACAGGATGGTTAGATGAGACCATTTTTGCGTAGTACGTTGTAAGTGTCTGGTAGTATGTCTAAGTATTAGTAAGCACACTGATAATGCTAATATAATAATGGAAAAGTGATTCCCCTAATTAAAAATTAGTACGCTGAGTCGTCAACGTTGCGAAGGTTTCATTGACGACTATTATTATAGTTAAATATTAAAGGGAAATCCCTATGAGGTTGAAAAAAAAGTACTATCTGGACTGCTAGCAGCGGGTATTATGGTCGCTGGAGCGGTGACTGCGAACGCGGCGGAAGATTACAATAAGGTAACCTATACGCTGAATAAAGCTGCAAGTCCTACAGCAGACCAGCAAGATGCTTATGATAGAATAACCAAGGCAATGGACGCTGCAACAGCTCGCTGGAATAAATGGAATTTTGAGCACCCAGCTGATTCGGTTAAAATGCATTTAACGGTTAATTATAAGCCAGGCGTTCCGACGGCTCAAGCCCACCCTGCGTATGGCATGAATGAGTACGGCTGGAAGTCATGGGGGCCAGGCAGCGAAGGCACTATAGATTTCGGAAGCAATAGAGGCTTCATGGTGGAAGGAACCGCCTTACATGAAATCGGCCACAATATGGGTTCAGGGTATTTCCAGTGGCAAAGTTACTGCGTTCTGGGAAGATGGACTGGACCTGCGGCCTTGGAAACAGTGAAGTCATTCGGTGACAACGAAGCACTTTCATGCGGAAGTGCCCACATGTGGCCTTATGGTGACAACTATGCAACAGAGTGGACAGACTATAAGGGCGGTGCTGACGAGTATTTCAATCGTTCGGTGGCCATGTTTGCTGCAATGCGTAAGGACGCCATTAATCCGAAGCCATATTTCACCGTTCAGACAATGGCGGACGCAGACCAAAATAAAGCATATGACCAGACGTTGCGTTTGGCTGGTCAGAGTAACCAAGGTGACTTAATTAAGGGAAGTCTGAAATCGGGAACCCTGCCAAAGGGTATTGAACTCGACCCGACGGATACTAATAAATCTGATGATTTGTTCCAATTCCATATTAAGGGTATTCCTGAGGAAGCTGGTACTTTTAAATTTACTTTGGAAGCTCAGAACGACCAGGGTATTCAGGACCAAGATTTCACGCTGAAAGTGAACCCCGCTCCAATCGAAGGTGTGACAATAAATAATCCACCGGCAGAGTTGAAAGAAGGTAAAACATCCCAGTTTTCTGCAACCGTAACGCCGGCAAATACTGGTGAAGAGGTAATATGGTCAAGTTCTGACCCAACAGTTGCAACAGTATCTGAGGACGGTCTTGTAACCGCTGTCAAGGAGGGTAAGACTGTTATAACAGCCACGGTTGCTGATAAGAAAGCTGATTTCACCCTGACAGTAACGAAGAAGCCTGACCAAGGTAACGGTAGCAGTGGAGAAATAAAGCCGGGTCAAGATGGTAACGGTAATAACGGGAATAACGGCGGAGAGATTATGCCAGACCAGGGTAATGGTAACAACGGAAATAACGGTGGGGAAACCAAGCCAAGCCAGGGCGACAATGGTAGTAGTGAAACAAAGCCAAATCAGGGAAGCAATGAAACAACTACTAATAAGTCTAGTGATGCTGGTAACAGCCAGCCTCAGAACCAAGTTGCCAAGCCAACTTCTCCATATCAGGATAGCAAGAACACTCAGGACAAAACCAACGACAAAAAGGAATTCGCAACTCTGGTCACAACGGGTATTGATTTATCTAAGGCTTTTATTGTTTTGATAGTTATCGTTGCAATGTTGCTTGGTGTAGTTACTGTAAGTCGTGTTAAGAAATAATTGAATATTGTTTATATATTCTTGCATGATATGTAATATAGTTACTGTTGGTTGAGAGGAATCAATACCATCGGTTACTTGGCACCTTTATGGGTGCCATCGCCCTCTTGGTGGAATGGTAGACACGGCGGACTTAAAATCCGCTTCCATTGGAGTACGAGTTCGAGTCTCGTAGGGGGCACAAGTAGAGAAAGGTTGAGTAGTGGCTACTGAATTAACTACAAGTAATGTATTAACTGCATGGGTTGGTGGTAGTCATGCTCACGGTTTGGCTACTGCTGATAGCGATATTGATGTGCGTGTCATTGTTATGCCTACGCGAGAGCAGATTCTACTGAATAGTGCAAGTATGCTGGAAGAGAATAAATCTCATGATGTTTTGTCAATGATGCCCATTAATTTTTATGAAGGCCTTATTGGTGGCAATTTCAATCTTCTAGAAGCGTTTAGCATTAATAGTAAGTATGTCTTATTGGACGATTTCTTCTTAAGTAATATCAAATATGGCATTACACCTGAGAGTCTGCTGACAAAGAAGGCGTTGTCTTTTGCTCTTGATAACGCCAGAAAAGTTTTAAAGAAGCTGCGTAATAATCATAGCTTGTCGGTTGTAAGGGCAAATAAGTTTTCCGGTGAAGTTCTCAGGTTGCTAACTAATATAGAGGTTGCTCTGGAGAATGGTTACTGGCCTACTGTAAATTATGTGAATTTGGATGAAGTAGCCTCTGTGCGCTCTGAGGGTATTTCTATTGGGTATTTGGAGAAGAAGTATTTTTCTGTAGAAGCTGCGTTTGAAGCATCCTCTCTTCCTGAAGTTATAAGCGTGCCTGTTTTAGGTAAATTGAAAGATAACTATATTCATGTAATGACTAGGGTTTATGAGCAGAGTTCTGGTTACACTCAAGAAGATTTGAATAGCAGGTTGGCTGCCTTTAAGAAGGGTCTGTCTGAATGAAAACTTTGTTCTCTGGTGACATTCACAACAAGAGTGATATAATTACCCCTCTTATAGACATGTATATCCAGCAAGAGGGTATTCAGCGTGTTGTTTTGCTAGGTGATTTACTTAATGATTACAATACAAGTGCAAAAGCGGAGATAGAAGCATTCGGAAACCTTGAAGAATGGGTATTCGCCAAAAGAGAAGAGGGTGTTGAAGTAATAGTCTTGGCTGGTAACCATGACCTGCCTTATATGGTTGATTACTCTGATAAAGCATATAATTATGTAAGAGATAGCGTTGGTGGTAACGCGACTAAATCCAGCGCTGTTTATAGACTACGTGATAGGGTGAATGCTCTGGTCGATGGTATTTGTTGGAAATTCACTCAATCTGATGGTCAGGAAGTGGCGTGTTCACATGCTGGATTTTGCTCCAGTTGGGTAAGGAAGTTGTGGTCACCCTCTGAAGGTCTGGATAAGTTGGTTGAAAAGACCAATAACATGCTGCTCAAGGATGGCAATCACAGCATGGGTAAGCTCTCTACTGCCGGTCGGGAACGAGGTGGCTTTGGTTGTCCAAGTCCTTGCTGGGCTGGCGAACACGAACTAAGAGCAGAGGGTATAAAGGGTATTACTCAGATAGTGGGTCACTCAGCTCAGAATACCGTTGTCAAGAGCAAAACTGTTAATAATGATGTTCTGTGGTTCTGCGATACTCATAGTTGGCTAACTAATACTACCAGGGGCGATGGCTCATTTCTGATGTATGATGATAACACTAATAAATATACAGTGTTGAAGCCCTACAAGTAAGGATTAGAATAATGTCTGGCGTTTATCTAATTGTAGTACTGTCGTTGGTTGTCGCAATTGCTCTGGGCTTTGGAGCTTATAATGTTGGAAAGAATTATTGGGAGGGCTTCGGTAAGAGGAATGGTGAGTCTCCTAAGACCGCCGTGTACGGTGCTTTGGGACTTTTCTTGGTGCTTTTTGGTTCCTTTTTTATCGCTATTGTAGTGGAGGTTATGTAATATGTTTGGTGATATTTTTAAGGGTAGGTATGAGTTGTATCACCCGCCTGTTGCTGATGGGAATACTAATGCTTGTCTCCTGACTGGTAAATCAGAATATTCTGCGGAAGAGGTGAAGACTCTGTTGGAGAAGTCGTACCAGTACGGGTATTCTCGTGGTGCTGGTGACGGAGCAATTGATTTACTTGATTTACAGGGTGATTTAATTCCCGAAGACGTTAAGAGGGTCTTTGAAAGTGTTGCCATTAAAGGTCAGCGTGAAATGAATTCTCAGATTGCCACAGGTAGTTTACGAGGGATAACTGTCCATGTGTGATTTGGTTGTTCGCAGGTCTGTTGTGGTGGATAATCTGAATGGTTATTATAGGCGGTCGATAGTACTGAATTCAGCTTTAAAGCATGCTGGTACTTCTTCGGATGAAATCTTTAGGGTGCTGTTAGCTGGTGTGGTGAGGCACAGGGTTTTGGTTACTATCAAGGGTACGCAGGACATTATAATAACAAAGAGTTTAAGAGTACCAGGGTCTTATTTGGAGTTGGTACTTGTGCCTAGCATGTTCTACACTAATTACTGGGTTGTTGTTCATTGCAGTCCTGCAACAAAATCCAAACTACTGAGTGTAGGTTATGATGTAAGAACTGCAAACGCTATTGTTAATCTTAGTACGTATGCTAGAAATGTGTTTTATAATAACAATGTAGGAGGTGCAAGATATGGTAACTCAATTTAATAGAAGAGTTGATGAGGCTGCTATTGTTGTTCCATCTAACGAGTATGTGACATTGACTGCTGACCAAGAGGCTGCAGAAGTTGCTCATGCTAAGGAAGTTATGGATTCTTTACGTGAGGGTAATTCTGTTACCATTTGTGAGTCACAGTCGGCTGATTTTAAAGAGGACTGTGAGTCTGCTGTAAGAATGTCTGAGTATCTTAAATCTCAGGGTTTAATTTAATAATTTGCTCCCTTGGCGGAATAGGTAGACGCGGCGCACTCAAAATGCGCTTCCTTTCGGAGTGCGGGTTCAAGTCCCGTGGGGAGTACTAAGCGGGGTTGGACTGTTTGTTTTCTACTCATCGATTGCCCCGCTAATATTTGTGGTGGGTTTGTTTGGGTTGTTGTGTAAAGCTGAGATTATCCACCTTTACCCTTTTGGTGGGAATACTTGGAATTTTGTGTGGAACTGCCATTTCCCACCTTTACCTTTTTGGTGGGATATCTGGTATACTGTTAGTATCTTGTTGTTTTGGAGGTTGAAATGTCTCGTACTCGCAAAGACCTTAAGTACTCGGCAATCAAGGGTATCCTGCGTAAGCGTGGTAAGTCGCCTGACGACACTAAAGTAACCAGGATTCTTTTTTGCTTGGGAGGTCGTAAGGGTATTTCCCAAGGCTTGCCCTAAGCTTATTGTAGAGGCAGTTGATGAGTCTACTGGTATGAAAGACACTGTTATCACTAAGGTTGTCTCCACTCAAGAGGCCTCTGATTTGGTTAATAAGGCTATTGGCGATGTAACAGTATGGCAAGCTCATGACATGTTCGGCCTTCCTCGCATCCGTCAGCGTATTGTTCAATATATTGATTACGCTGGTGAAACTCGATATAAGGCGTATCCTCAGACCGTTGAAACCTTGGTCGTGGTACGCAAGTACGCTTATGAACGTAAGTTTCTGGATTGGCAAAAGTTGGTTGACGAGGAAGAGCTTCTTAAGAGCGTGGAGGATAATATTCTTCCGCGTAAGAAGTATCATTGGATGTCCAAGACTGAGGGTGGCTTGAAGCACAGTGATTATCGTCGTGCGTATATCGATGATGAGGACAAAGATGAAATCTCCAGCTACAATCCCGTAAATCGTAAGAACTACCCTGCTAAGGAGGGTGTTTACGCATGGTAGTAAAGGGTCATCTTTCAGACATCCTAGGGTATTCTGGTTTGGAGAACGTGTACATTGCCGGACCTATGACGGGTATTGAGGGTTTTAATAAGCCAGCTTTTGATATGGTTGCCAAAAGTTTGATTACTCATGGTGTTGCGGTGTACAGCCCTGCCGCTGTAATTAACCCTAGTGATAGAAGTGATTTGCTTCGTCAAGGCCTGCTAATGCTGGTAGGCTGGGCTAAGGCTATTCTCTTGTTGCCAGGATGGGAGGACAGCGCTGGTGCAACCTTAGAGAGGAATGTGGCTGAGGAGCTTGGCTTGGATGTGTACACTCTTAAAGGTTAGTGCTTAATTTTTGTTATACTGTATGTATTGCTTGAATTGGGGAAAATGTTATGTGAATAAGGAATATTTAAGCTTTCTGCCCTTATAGCTCAGTCGGTTAGAGCGGGGACCTCATAAGTCCTTGGTCGCAGGTTCAAGCCCTGCTGGGGGCACTATGACATTCCTAACTTGAATGTTGTATATATTCTGTTTGGAGTGTCCTATCTTTTAGGGTAATCTGTTTCCGCGGTTATTTGAGTGAAAATGATTGCCCTTTTAATCTCTGGTCGGTTCTATGCCACGTTTGAATGTGAGAAAAATAGCTGGCCTTTTAATTTTTGGCTGGTTTTAACCGGACGTTTAGTACTCAACTGGTAGCCAGCCTTTTAATTCTTGGGTAAGTTGGATTCAGTATTCTGTGAATGTTCTTTACTTACCCTTGTTGTTTTGAGTGGTTTAAAATATATCTTGTATGTTAATGGAATAATCGCTCTTCCTATTTTATGGATAATGGTGTTCTTCGCAAGACCGGTTTTTCCGTAGCATGCTGTTTACTAGGTGCCGTACTTTTTGGGTATTAGGAGGCGCTTTGGTTAATAGCGGTTTGAAAGAGTATAATGATTTAAATAGGGCTGTTAAGCTCTGTGGTGGTGTCAGCAAGTATAAAAGCTCTCTGGTCAATAGAGGCCGTGTTCAGGGTTCTGCGTTAACCGCTTTAGTTATCTTTGGAATACTTGGTTACGCTATCTACAAAGAGCTTAAGATTGAAGAGCAAGAGGATTTGGAAGAATCCCAAGAATTGAAAAAGGATTGATTATGTCTGTTGCACGTAAGTATGAATTGTCCGCAGCTGATTTGCTTACTGAGCTGCCATTGGGGTGGCCTGTGGAAACGCCTGATGAGACCAGGGTTTCTTTGGCTCCTGATAGTGATTTTCCTTGCTTGCACATGGTGCAGCAAGGGTATTAATCCCTGTTAATATGAATATATGGCTTGCCTGTACGCGCGGTATTTTGGTCGGACGTTGGCAAGTCGTATTGCCCCCTCGTCCAGTGGCAGGACAACGGTCTTTGGAACCGTGAACGTAGGTTCGAATCCTGCGGGGGCAGCTAAGGTGGGCTCGGAGGTCATGTCGATTATAAGTGCTGTAGTCCGCCTAAATAATTTTGAGGGGTTTATGATAGAAGTATGTTAAGCCTGGCTTGACCCCTCTTGAGACTTTTGGGAGGTTTCATGTCCGTCTTTGATGATTTGGCTGAGAAGACTATAATTTCAAAGTTTAACGGCTTTGCCTCTCATGGCGCGTTGTTCGTCAACCTGGGGTATTTCGCGCGGTATTCCAGCCCATTGACGGTGGTTCTGATTAACGCGGATGGTATACCTAAAAGTTATACCTATGACAGCGTTTCAAGCGTATGGGTATTAACCAACGGCCGCATAATCTGGATGCAAGAGCTGCTGTGTAGAGCTGACGCTAGTGTCAGAGTTGATTTCTGCGTTAATAATTCAAGAGTGTATCCTGAATTAACTCAGGCTATTGGCGTTTATAAGCTGGGCGTTACATACCCCAGCGGCTACTTGCGTTTCTGCTGGTCGCTCGGAACAGAGGTAGTAACAGCTTAATAGTGCTTGGGTGGGTTTGATGTGAAATTTATGTAGTACGCATGTACCTGCCCTTATAATTTTATAGGTTTGGGTGGAATGGCGGAAGCTTTTCCGCCCGCATTGCTTTGAGGGGGCTATTCCAAGGCTTGCTTTACGTTTATGCGCCCTCTCTTTTAATTTTAATGGCTTTGGCGGAAATAATGACGAGTTTTCGTGTAGTGGGATTTTCTGCCTAGGATATTTGGGGCGGGCTGCTTTTGGTATCGTCTGCTATGCTATTGCCCGCCCTATATGCCTCTCAGACGTTAATAAGCGCCTCTTCCTGCGCCTGTGGTGCGTTTTCCGTGTGGGGGTTGGCCTAGGGTATTATAGGCGGAGAAAAGGCCGAACAACGTCGTTCTGGCTAATACCTTTTATTTGGTAATAATGATTGGAAAGCATTGGGTATTCCTGTGTCGCCGGAAATGTCTTTTTGGTCTGGGAGTTATAATGTCCTTTATGCAAGTTGAAACAACGAAGAAGTTCGTAGTGAACGCCCCTGTGGTGAATGTCAAAGATGTGGTCATTACGTTTGCTAAGAGTCAAGAGCTGAGAAAAATAACCGAAAATACTGTGGTGTATGAATTGGCAACGTCCATGTTCTCATGGGGTGCAACTGTTACCTGTGCTCTGCAAGACAACTCCAAGAATGGCACTTTCCTGACTGTCACATCCAAGCAGTCGTTCGGTTTGAATTACTGGGAAAATAATAAGAATATCAAGGCCTTGGCTGAATATCTGCAACATTATTTCATGTGCACGCCTATAGATTAGCCCAGAGGGTATTGAATCATCCTCGTCTTTCCGCAATTTGTGTTACATTGTAAGAGTGCGTTTGCGGTAAGAGAATAGTTGTAATCCTGTAGGCTTGTGTCGTTGAAATTAGGAGTTTTCATGCCCAATGATATTAAGAAAATGCTAATCAAGATGCCTAGTATGGGAACATACTTTTTCCTGCTGAATGAAATGGCAACGGTTCCAGGATTCACTCTGCACACTCCGCGAGGAGACGTCCAGTCGGGTATTCAAGGCTGCTGGGTGTCGTCTGCGACTGGCAATGCTGATACTTTAAGTGATTTGCAGCGTGATTTTGATTCAGACACTAACGTGTTAGATTGTGAAATTCCTGAAGTTGTCAAATCTTGGGATTACTGTGCGAAGAAAGGTTACAACGTTCAATTCGTGGTCAAGTCTGGTCTTAATGTTACTCCATATTGGAATGGCGGTGACTTGGCTAAGAAAAACGGCTTCGTGTGGTACATTCGTCCTTACTTGGAAAGTGGTTCTAGGCAGTATATAATTCAGCCTATGACAGGTGGTCAGAGCAACCTGCCTGAAATGACTGAAATACTGAAATGGACTATCAACTACCTGACTTCAGCAAAGGGTGACGCCACTGATATATGCGTGGTTCGCCATAGGAATTCCAACGAGGTCTACTACCAAGGTTCTTTTGAGGGTTGTTTCAATTGGTTGGTTGACAACTTTACTAAAGAGGATAATCCTCCACGGGAAGACAGTAAAGCTTTTCTCAGTCTAGAAGAATTCCAGCAGAGGGTTGCCGAAGATGGGAGAAAGTCTTGAAAGTAGTCAGATGGGTGTATTTCGGCAGTGGTGATTTCTCCACACTGAAATTGTTCACGGTTGAAGTGGTGTACCGCAAAGAGGAAGATGGAATACACATGGTGACGAACCCGCGGTATATCACAAGGGATAACCAGCAAGGGGTATTCCAACGCAACGCGTCTATGTCATTTAAGACGCTCTCTGAATTGAGAACATGGCTTGGAAAAACAATTGGCAATGTAGTAGGTGAATACTACACCAACGGCAGAATAATGACCGCCCTATACTAAAAGAGGTTTTAAGACATGGCTGAGAAGCGTAAAAGGAATTTCCTTAAAGAGTTGGCAGACGCCGCAAAAGATATTGACGACCCCGAAGCGAAAGCAATCCTCCAGCAGGTAATAGAATTCACCTTGAAAGGCGAATTCTCGGGGTATTCCAAAGCCAGAGAATTAATCGCTACTCAGTCTTTGGCTACGGGTGTCGATGACATGACAGTTGCTCTGGGAGCGGCCTACTTGGGTATTGGTGAGAACAACTTCATTAAAAGGCGCACCGCCATCAGCAACGAACTGTATTCATTGTTTGGTGAGGACTTCTTCCGCAGGCTAAGAAAAGTCCCTGTTGACAAAGGACTGAAAGACCTCGTTGCCAACGTAATTGATGGTGTTAATATTTTTGATTACGTTCCGGTTGATGTCGTAACCCGTGCGCACTTCGCTTCCAAATTAGAGAAAACTGACGAGGAAGTGTATGCCCCGCAGGATTGCGTGAAAGAGCTTAATTTCCTACGGAAGTACTCTCTTCCTAGGATGTGGGAGTCCTTTAATTCACTGGATATGGGTAAGCTCAGTTACCTCTTGGGTATTCTGGAAGGGAAAGGTCAAGCTCGCGATAGGGAGGGTATTTTAAGACAGTTAACTGTTGAAGATAAATAGTGGTGACTTCTTCTCCAATTTTTGCTATACTTGAAAGAGTGTGTAGTATCTTCAAGGGAGTTTTTTAATGCTTGATGAGTTGGAGAAGTATAATGTGCCTTTCAGGAAAATTATCCCCACTGCTCCAGAGGTGGTTCAAGTCCGGTCGAAGGTGACCCTGCTTGTTATAGATAGTCTCTACTACTGGTATGCAAGAAAAAACAATCTAAGGTATGACGACATCAAGCGTTCCGGTTACAAAGTAGGTTTGGAGTTGCAATACCAGTACGGTGATAATCTGGACACGCGCCGTGAAGTGCGCAACCTTGATGTGCTGCACGGCTCGAAGTACTATATGCCGGTATTCGGCAATAATCAGTTGTCCTCCTATGATACTCTTGATGGCGATGCTAAATCAGATGAGTACGCTTGGAACTTCTCTTCTCTGGTGCAGGATAAAAAAGATGAGCAGATGGCTCTGCTGAACACCAATCCTATCGGTTTCATGGCGCTGATTACTGCTCAGGCGTATGTCTATGGTGACAAGTTTTACATAAATGCTGTAGACTCCAAGGGTATTCTTTCATACGCAACAATTCTTGCGGCCAATTATAAGTATTTGGGTACAAAACTTGATATTAGGGTAGAGTCGGAATTAGCAAACGACATGGAGTACAACATCCTCTTGCAGTACACAAAGCTGTGCTGTGACCTCTCTAAGGGGGTATTGGTGAATACCCGTGAAGAGTCAAAAAAGCTTTTAGAGAAAAATAATTTCGAAGTGGGCGGCCTGTATCTGTTGTTGAAGCGTCGTTCGGGTCGAGGTCTGTCAAGAACACAGGATTCCTCCATTCGATATGATAGCCGTTCTCCTGATACTGATGAACGCTTTTTGGTCATACTTGATAAGTATGATAGTAATACTCTCAATTTTCGGGTATTGCCTCAGGTCTTGCCGTATGCATCCACAGTTTCCTCCTACAGGCAGCAGACGCCTGATGTACAGCGCTCATTGTTTGATTTGCTTGACAAGTATTTCAAGCCCTCAGAGCTGGAGATAGATTATCAAGAGCTGGTGGTCGAGGGTGAGTTACTCACCGACGCCGATTATATAATCTGCAAGCTTGATAACAATAATATTGCACCAATTGATGTGGTGGTGTGGCTAGGCGAAGACCCTGATAGGGAAGATGATAGTTACTCCCTTGATGACGAAGTTGTTTTCAATCCTCTGGGTGCGCAAGTATTAAGGCGTCTTTCCGAGGTTGATTTAATTCGTACAATTTACACTCAACGTGGCTATGATATTGACTGGGCTAAATACGATGAAGAGCACAACATCCAGTTGAAGTGGTATATGCAGGAAGTGCCTAAGGTTCATATTGCGGATATTGGTTTAATGCCCATAGAGGAAGATGAGGAGGGTTTGGATAGCGATGACAGTGAAGATGACCCCGAATTTTGATGTCACTAATAGAATACTTGATGAAGACTGGTCAAATAAGAAGACTGAAAATAAGAAGAGCAAAAGTGAGCAGTTGCTGGATAACATCCAACAGCGCGGTTACGACCTTGAATATATAAGCCCAATCCTCAAAAGCACCGGAAACATTTTAATTAACAGCTCCGCCGGAAGTGGAAAGACTACTACACTGCTGCTGAAAGTCTTATACGACTTCGTCAGTGGTAGAATGATTGAAACCAACGACCAGGGTATTCCCTGCTTTCTGCCTGTGTGGGTGGGTACATTCCTTAAGTCGGGGCAACAAGATTTGTCGAAGCAATTGCGACTGAAGAGCAAGTTACTGAATGGCGTTGACCTGTCCACTAAAGTGCATGTGAATACGCTGCATTCCGAGTTTTATCAAGTCTGTCAGCTCTTAGGGTATTCTGTCACAATCATAGAAGATAAAGATAATCGTAATTTCTTCTCTCGTGCCATGCGCGATAACGGCTTCCGTTACGGTAAGCAAGAGATGGATACTGCGTATGCGAACAGTATCAACCAGCGTGGCAGTTTGAATATTCTCCCTGAATACCAAGGAGTGTTTAAAGACTGGAAGCGAATGCGTTTCGAGCAGGGTATGGTTGACTTTGAAGACTTGCAAGAAATAATATACCGTCTGGCGGTTATAGAATCCCGACCAGAGGTAAGAGACATCCTATCCAACAGGTATCGACGTATATATCTGGACGAGTTTCAGGACGTCTCCAGAATACAGTATGAAATTCTTAAAGTGTATGCATTGGGCAAAGGTTCGGCAAAAGACAGTGGTAGTATCGTCGAAGACCGTGAGAGTGGTAGCGTTATTGCCATCGGTGATGATGACCAGAGCATCTACTCATGGCGAGGAGCCGATGTTAGTTTCTTGACGAAGAAATACCCTGCTGATTTTAATGCGACGGTGTATCAGAACCCAAAGAACTACAGAACCCCAGAGGGTATTCTCTCCGCCGTCGTGCCATGCATAGAGAAGAACGAGGACAGATACGATAAGCCTTTGGAGGCTGCACACACCGGTGGAATAGTGCGGTTGGGTCGCATGCCCGATTTTACTGGTATGAGTAATACGCTTGTTGACTTGGTCAAAGAGGATGTTATGCGGGGTCGGAGCGTAGCTGTTTTGGTGCGAGTCAACTCTGACGGTGTAATACCGGCAATGGCCTTGGCTAACAAGGGAATATCGTTCAGTCTCAGTAGTAAAGAGATGACACTGAACGGTGCTATAGGCAATAATGCGCAGGGTATTCTAGATTTGGCTAATGACGGTAGTGGCGTTCTGGCTGTTAACGCATTGGGAAGCCTCTTAAAGGATAATACTATTGCTGATGGCTTCAAAAAGTACCTAAGACAGTCCAGGGGTATCGGCCTTTGGGACATTGCTGATGATGATTACATATACTCTCTCAACAAGAGAGACGCTTTACGTTTCATAGGCTGGAAGAACACTTATAATGATACCTTTGGCTCCTCCAAAGTGTTGATGTCTATTCTGGATTGGTTGCTGTCCGATATTGGTTCGGGTTCCAACATTTCAGCTTGGAACCTACGAAGAAGAGCTGTATATCTGGCAATTAAAAACATAGTCGTGGGTTGCGGCCAAGACGCGAAAATACAGGATGTCTCAAGGGTATTCAACAACGTAAGGGATAGCTTAAGTTCCCACTTTGAAAATAGCAAGAAGGGGTATTCCTCTAGCGTTGATATCGCCTCCATCCACGAATATAAGGGTCGTGAAGCGCAGTCCGTGTATGTGTGGAATGCAAGCCGTGGCGTGTTTCCGCACCAAAGAGCATTAGATGAAGGTGGTAAAGACGCTATGGAAGAAGAGCGTCGAATCTTCTACATTGCCTGCACAAGAGCAAAGGAAATAGAGACAATCTTCTCTCTGGATGGTCGAGATAGCCCGTTTCTCAAAGAGATGGATTTAAGCAAGGCTAAGAACGTGCAGGAAGTGTCGCAAGTCAGCGGTTCTCTAGGGGTATTCTCTAACAAAGAGGAAGATTTCTCTGTGGATAGTATAGTGACAGGTTGGTGATAGGAATGTTTCATAATGGTCAGAGGGTAACTTTCACTAACTACAGGCAAGTATACCCGCATGTAGGCGAGGACATTCAAGAGGAGATTTACGCTGCTCTGGGTCAAGACTTGGATATTGATAAATATCTTCAGCAGGCCCTAGAACTAGGCTATGACGGTGCAAGTTGGCTTTGTCAGGTTCGCAGGGCTTTGGTTGATGGGCTGGACTCGCAGTTCCTCAGGTTGACGTCTGATAGGGTCTTGGTAAGACTTCGTTATGCGCATAACCATGGAATAGCCCTAGATAATTTGAAGAGGTTTATCTCAGAGGGCTTCAGCGAGAAGAAATGGGAAATACTCCTAGGTTGGGTATTGAATGGTATAGGTGGTAGTCACCAGGAAAACATGTGGGGTATTCTGGGTGGCGTATCAGATGATTGTTTGAATATCATAGATAGTGGTTTCAGGTCTGGTCTGCCTGTTTGGGAAATATATTCTTTGGGTAACAAAGTAAGTTATGATAGAGTAAGCGTGTACCTTGGCCTCATGCGGAATAACCGCTGGAGCCCAAGGTACATATCTGAGAATTGGCAAACAGAGGTGTTGCAAGTCCTACTAAATGTCAATAGAGTGGTCTACAGCACCTTGATAAGTGTGGGTTTGTCGGCGGATAATAGCCTTGCCATGCTTAAAGAGGTAGTGGAGTGCGCAAAGCAAGGTATTCCCGATGACAGCCTAGTCAGATTGTTGGGTATAAGTTCCGCAACCGGTCGGGAATACTACGAACCTTGGCTTGCAGAACGGGTAAGATTGGCTTATATGAAGAATTATCCTATTGAAGATTATTTTGTCGGTGGTCTGTCGAAAGACGACGCTGATAAATTGGATAGGAGAAACGAATATAACCGCTCTACTACCGGATCAGTTGGTGGGGCTTTGTTCCCTAAGCGTGCCTAGTAATAAATCGGTTGTATTGTTGGTGGCCCTAGTGCGGGCGAATTTCTTTTACGAAAGGTTGAAGTCTTGATTACCATTTATGACATCGCAGGTCAAACGGAGTACAAGTACATTAACGGTATCATTAATTTAGATGCAGGCGGCAACGAAATGAAGCCTGTTCGCGGTCTGGTAACTTCCTCTGGTGAAGACTTTAAGGTTTACAAAGGCACGAAGACTGACATCAAGGAGATGATTCTCAGCCGCGTTGCCAAGAATAACACAGCTGCTGAGAGTGCGCCTGTTATCGCTGCTGATAAGGTTGGTTTTATTGGTGACGCCGAATTCGTTGCTGTCCTCACCGAAACAGGTGAAATGATTGTCACCGTGACCAAGGGTATTCCGGTTATTGACCTCGGTGAACAGGCTTTCAAGATTGAAAAGAATCTGCCGCGTTTGCTGCTTGACGACGAGAAAGACGCTGTTAAGTACGTTACTGTTGAAGAAGTAATCTCTTCTGTTGATACTGCATACAGCGGAAAGGGCATTACCTCTGGTGAGAAGGACTTTGAGTACTTCTTCTCCTACAAGTTCGCTTTTGAAGAGGGTAATCTCAATGTTCTGTCTGCTCATAACTTCTTGGGTGGTACCCTCATCTCCGAAAAGGGCGAAATTAAGAACATTCCTCTCTGGAGCTGGTATGTGCTTCCTGAAAAGGGTCGCCGTGAAATGCTGAGGTCTCGTGTCTCCAAGTATCATCCCAGCAAGGAGCAGGAAGACCAGCTAGTGGGTATTTCCGATATCGAGTTGGTTGAGCAGAAGCTCTCCGACTTCAATGATGCAAGCAACCGTCATGTTGCCGAAATGCTTGAAAAGCAAAAAGAAGAGAAGGAAGCCAAGAAGCAGAAGGCCATGAAGCGCTCTGTCAGGAGGAAGAAGACCGTGGAAGAGCCTGTTGCAGCAGCTGCTTCTGATATGGACGGTGCTGCTGCATTCCTCAGCGCTCTCAACGTCATGGCTAAGCAAGGAGAGTAATCATGTCTGAGACTTACATGGATATCAAGAGCAAGGGCTTCTCCACCGGTATGAATGGTGATAAGCAAATCACCTTTGTGGGTATTTACAAGGGTGACGAAGCGTACATTCTCTACCGTTATGGCGTGCCTCATTGCGTGGCTTACAAGGGTAAGAATGGCTGGACTTGCCTGTACTCCCAGTATGCTGTGTACAGCAGCACCAGTTATAGGAATACTGATAAATTCATTCAGTCGCTCATCAACGAGAGAGGGTATTTCTGGGATTGGCCTATTCGTAAGAAGAATATTGGCGAATGTACTAATCCCTTCGCTTTCAATATCAAGTGGAGTTACTGCCGTCCCGAAGGCTACAGTAAAGCCGCCGTTGAAAAGTTTAATGCCACTCTTGTTCCTCTGGAGCAGGTTCACCCAAGTTGGATTGGTTTGCTTAAGAAAATAGACGAGGACTTCCAAAGGGAATACGCCCGCCGCACATATTATTACGGCATCTAAAGTAGTGGTCAGAGGGTCGGATATGAATCCGGCCCTCTTTTCGTATGTTTTTAATTACTCTAAAATAGTAGCCAATTTTTGGTATAATATTCTTCAAATAGTGTCTTAGCGGATAGGTGAATTGCGTGTACGGTCAAGAAGTGGCGAATGAGATTCTCTCCAAATTGGAAAAGGAGACTTCACCTAGGGTATTGGTGTACGTTGACCCAGACATTGATGGTGTTGTCGCTGCCAGACTTATAATGTCTTGGCTGGAGGAGAGGGGTATTTCCTACAGCTGGTATTGCAACACCAACCGTGCGCACGGATTCTTCCTGACAGAGGGAGACTTGAAGAATTATCTAGGAGAAGACCTTTCCGGTGCGTACATCTTGCACGGTGACTTCACAACCACGGAAGAGCAGATAGAATGGCTCGTCAGCTTGGGTATTAACATCATGTCCGCTGACCACCACGAATTGCCAACAGGTCAAAAATTAATAGTTAAGTCTGGCAAAAACAATGCCAAGGGCGTGGTAATTAACAATCAGTATGAGTTTGAGAGAGAAGACCGCCGCTACCAAAGTGGCGCTGGTGTCATATTGGATATTCTCCGGGGGTATTCGGGCAGTGACTGGGGTGGCGTTTATGCCGAAGAGCTGGTTGGCTGGACACTGCTAAGTGACGTCAGAGACATTAGTAGTCCTGAGGCAAGGTGGTGGCTGGAAAAAGTCTTTAACTGGCAGTATAATAGGCCAATCAGCCTTAAGAAGGGAAGTCTCTCAGGGGTATTAAGACACGTCGTTGACCAAGTTATGAAAAATAGGTGTGATTGGGAGTTTGGTGTTATCAGGCTAACAAGAACGTACATAGATTTCACTTTGTCCCCAGCCATTAATTCCCTGTTCCGCTTTGATTTGGAAAATGATGCGGTAAAACTTTTCAAGGGTGGTAGTTACCCTACCTATCAGGGTATTAACGGTAGGAATTGGCAAGAATACCAGCGTAAAGTACGTGATGCTATCTTACAAGAGGCCAACATTAAGAAATATAGTAATAATTTTGCCGTAATCGACCTGAAATATCCGGTAAAGCAGAATATCTTGGCTGAGTGCAATCCAAGTAATTTTCTAGGTTTGGCCGCAAGTTGGCTGGAAGACGACGAGAATTGCTGTGTCATTGCCATTGCACGTGATCTGGGTAATACTGTAAAACGTGCCAGCTTCAGAGGCTTGCATAACTTGCCTTACAGAGAGGTTTTGCATGAGAAAGGACTCCTTGACGGAGCTGGCCATTCAGCGGCTTTCGGTATCCCAGGTATGCCTGAAGAGGTGGATTTCAAGGGCATTGCCAAAGAAGTTGACACTCTGGTGGAAGAATTCAAAAAGTCTGGTAAATCTGATAAAATAATCCGCCCTGTGGAGAATCTGGCTGTTTTTGATAGCACTTATGGCAGGAAGATAGCGCAGTATAATGATTATGCGCCAAGTACGCAGAGGGTATACCTACAGTATACTGGTGGGGGTATTCAAATCCTGAAAGCCTCCCCGAAGAGGGTATTGTTCGATATTGATGGTCGAGAGGTGCTTTATTTCGGTGCAGAAGGTGATGATGCTACTGTAAGAGGTGGTATTATTGATGTTAGCGAAAGCAGAAATGGCGTTAGCTATGTGCTGCAAAAGCGCTAGTTTTGCTGGTTAGAAAGTATTATAGTCTGGTTAGGAATTATTAACATGTAGAAGAATTGGAAAATTTTTAGTTAGAAAGTATTAAGAGTTGGATATGAATTTTTATCCAAGCTCAATGTGTATCTGGTAACATATTAATGAATTAGCGTTCGTGGCGGTGCTGTGTCCGTTTGCGGGCGGTCGGTTATCTTTAAAGAGGAGTTGAAGATGGCTACAGAAGCCAAGCTTGTTATTGATTTTGGAAATTCCGCCACGCGTTTCAATGTGGTGTTTGATGATGGTAGTGGTCATCATTTTAAGAAGTATCATAGTGTGACTAACACTTATGCACGTCTGCCGGAGGGTTACATTATTCCTGAGCGTTACCGCACGCCGGAGAATGCCTATATTGAGTATGCTGGTGATGTGTATGCTCACGGTGACATCGTTGAGAACGAGTTTTCCAAGAGTCTGATTCGCCCGACTACTACTGAGAAGAAGTATTCTTCCCAGTCTACTGATTTGGCCGTCCGTTACGCACTTTTTGTGGGTACTAAGGATATTGCTAATTTCCTTGGTAAGGGTGGTAATGAAGCTGAACTCAGCCAGGATTTGGTTTGGAAAATCATGGTTCTGCTCCCGCCGAACGACGTGGCTAACGGTCGTGATGTCATTCGTAAGAAGTTCGCTGACATCGGCTCTGTGCAGGTGGAGCAGTCTGACTCTGATGGTGCAATCACCAAGGGTATTCTGCTTAAGACAACTGTAGAGAAGGTCGGTGTTGTGCCTGAGGGCGCGGCGGCTTGCATCGCAGCTCTGTTTGAAAGCTCCAGCAAGTTCAACAAGGGTATTGATGCCGAGATTGTGAACTCCATGATTCTCGTTATCGATATCGGTTCTGGTACTACGGATGTCTGCGTGGTGAAGGGTGGTAAGCTGGTTTCCTCCTCTATGGATACCATCGGATACGGCGGTCGAGATGTACAGGGCGGCGTTGATCGCCTGCTCCGTTCCGACGCTGAAATTGGTGGTGAATATCCTGAGGACGTTATCGCTGAGGCTGTTAAGACCGGTCGAATTAAGATTGGACCGAAGCGTTCCATTGATATCAAGGATTACGTCAGTCAGGCCAAGGATGCGGTTGCGCAGAAGATTAACTTCGGTGTGACTCGTTACCTTGAGGGTACTGATTACGCGGCTAATCAGATTTCCTTTGTCCTGCCTGTAGGTGGTGGCAGCATCGCGTCTGAAGGTCTTGACCCTCTGAGCAAGTACGTGTGGAATTATGTCCATAGGCTTGCCAAGTACTCGGACCTTCTGCCTACGCCTGAGGGTGCGTCCCCGCGTGACCTTAATGTGCTCGGTGCAACCATTATGGCGGAGAAGTTCTAAAATAGTAATAAGGTGGCATCATAATAGGTGCCACCTTGTTTTGTAGGTAGGTGCGTTCATGGCGTTGCAGGTCAAAGCGGTATGCATGGGTATTCCTGAGCAGGTTCAGGAATATATAGCTGAGGGTCTAAGTTCCTCTTTCGGAGCGGGTAATTATACTATAATTACCCCTAGCAATGATTCTGAGGCCAACCTGTCTGCGGCTGATGCTGTTAGGGATACGCGAGTTGTTGTGGTGGTGTATGCCATCAGCAATGATGCGTATCTTGACGGTAAAAGTGGCAACGCCATTAAAAATACTGGAAAGTACTACAAGTACACCGGTGATGACCAGGGCTTGGTGAGTTGGATCAATGACAAACTGGGCTCCAAGGTGGAAGTGAAAGTCAGCGCTCCTGTCATTAATAATTATGATGTTGGCTATCAGCCTAGTAGTATTAGCACTAATTACAGTACTGGTGTTGACGCAGGCCTTGAAAACATTGAGTTGAAGGCGCAGATTCGACAGCTGGAGGAAACCCTCTCGGGTATTAAGAGGCAGTACACTTTGCAGCAGGGTGTTTTGGCTGATGTGAAGTCTGACTTGGATAGGGTTAACACTGCCTTGGTTGGCAAAGACCAAGAGATTGCTCGTCTGAATAATCTATTGCAGGATGAAAAGAACACAAGTTCTTCCGCCAGAGCCGAGCTTGAGGGTGTTAAGCGTCAACTGGTTGAAGCCAATTCGGGGATTTATGACCAGCAGCAAAAGACCCAGGGTATTCAGAGCCAGCTTGTTGCTTCTCAGGAATATAGTAGGTCGCTTGAATCTAAGTTAAACGAATTGCAAGCAGTGCAGAGTAGTTATCAGTCAAGCCAAGTGGCTCTTGGAAAGATGACTTCCGAAAGGGATGAGGCTCTTCGCGCTCTGCAAGAGACCAAGAATCAGGTTAGTAAGATTTCCGCTGAAAAAGAGAAGTATGAGAAGCGTTTATCTGATGCAGATAAAAGTCTTACAATTCTCAATCAAAGCCGTTTGAATGAGAGCAAGGCAACCGTTTCAATAGATAGAACGAATTGGGCTTTTCTTGCCTCGAAGAGCACTGCACGAGAGCCCGTGTTGCTACCCAAATATAGTGGCAATATTGCGCAACACGTAATGGTTTTAGCAAGTGGTGCAGAGGGTGACAATCAATTTGTTGCGCAATATCTTAGAAGTAAAATACTGCTTGGGTACAAGTTAAGGCGTCTGTCAGGTGATGACGCGTTTTCTTTGGGTCATTTTACGCAAAGTAAAGAAGTGCTGCTTGTAGAGCTTAGTACTGACACATACATGGATTACTACATGCATGCGATGGGTGTAAAGCTTTCCGAAAGCAAGGGTATTTCGTGGCTCGTGAACGGTGGTAATATCACTGACTTTTGCGTTGCCGCTCAGCCAGGTATGAAAGTTCTCAGCCTTGGTTTGGGTTATGTTAACGAGGCTTGGCTCATGAATATCAACTGGGAAAAGCGCTTGGAAGAGCTTGATACCTCTGGTTATAACGTGGTAATTAGCGTGGGTTGCCTTGGAAGTCATATTCGTAGAATGTTGTTTAAGAGGCTTTGTCAGGTGGCCGTTGGAAATGCTGTCATCTCCAGGGGTATTAAAATTAGTATGCGTTCTACCTTGGCTAATCTGGGTGGTCTGTTTAGGGATAATATGCCTGAAACGTGGATGAAGGTGAATTGGCATATTATGAACCCTGACTCTAAAGTGCTGGACAATTGTAAAAAGTTGTTGAAAGACTCAGTAACAGTATATAAAGAAGAATCTGAGAAAGATGGCAAGTCAAATCTTTGGATTGCAACTCAAGTAGGTACGGGAGAGAATCATGGGGCATAAGGTTAGGTTATTGGTGGATGTACCTGATGACTTATATCAGGATGTAATTCTGCCGGCTAAGGAAAATCATACTCTAGCTCAGCTGGTTTATGAGAGCTTTAATCTGTATCATAAAAGTACTACAGTGAAGGCTTTCATTGATAAGACGGCTCGTGAGAAGGCGGTCAGTGATTGGAGCGCTGAGCTTGATTCTCTAAATGCTGCTATTGGTGCTCTTGATTTGGGTCTGGGCGATCTGGACGACGAGCTTGCTGTCGGCAAAGACAAGATACAGGACATCTCCCCAACAGAAGGGAAAGAAAGCATACCGCCAGAGGGTATTTCAGACCTGAAAGACAAGTTCACTAATCTGTCCGGTCAGGTGTCTGATATTGCTTCCAAAGTCAACGAAGTGCTTTCCTTGCTGCAAAGTGGCAAAGTTAACGTTGCATCTCAAAAAGAGGAGAAACCTGAAGAGCAGCCTGAATCAGGTAGTAGTATTCTTAAGAATCTGGGAATCCAAGTTAAGGAAAATCCGCAGGAAGAATCTTCATATCGAATGTATGACGTTGAGGACGATTCCGGTGAAGAAGTACCCAGCAACGGGTATTCCTCTAGTGGAGAATCGGATGCTGCTGATTCCGACCCTGAAGCGGCTGACTTGTTCGCTTCACTGACAGCTGATATGATTTGATGTTATTTAGGAGATTACTTAGATGCGTGTGAGTGGTGGAAAAGTACAAAATGCTGGGGATACTGGTTTGCCTACCGCGTTTAAGCAGGAGCAACCCAAAGAGGAAAAGCCTGTAAATCAGGTTAAAAAGTCTCCTAATAAAAAGGTGTCTGCCAAAAACAAGAAAAAGAAAAAATCCAAGATTTGGATTGTTCCTGTGGCAATAGTCGCTGTTGTGGCTCTGCTCATCGTTATGGTGGTCGTGAAGAAGTCCTCCGGCAATAAGAACGGTGTTTCCGCTCAAGACGCTTATAATAGCTGGAGTTCCCTAGTGCAGAGTGGTTCTTTCGATGCTCTGGCAACCGCTAACGAAGCCGGCAACAAGGGGTATTTGTACCAAGAAATCTCCTACAATAATGATAACCCTATCTATGCGAAAATGAAAAAGGCCGTGCTTGCCAAGACGGAATACAGTTTGCCGCAAGTGGAAGAGACTGGTCTTTTCAATAAGGGTGAAAAGCGTCAAGGAGATTTAAACAAGGATAACATCACCTTGGCTAGAACAACTCTGGATTGGTCTAAGGTGCCTGTTAATAGGGTTGATATTCAGCAGGCTATTCAAGCTTGGAAAGTTGACAAGCTGGCCGAAGACACTGCCAAAAATAAAGCCAGCAAAGACAGTAGCAATACCAGCACGTCTGATGACAAAGAGCCTTCTCTGGATGACTATACTAACAGTATTAATAGTGTTAGCTACAACATTGATAGTGCTGAGATTTTCGCAGAGTGGGCTGTAATTATCACCAAGCAGGCTACTGGTTTAAGGACAACAAAGCAAATTTCTAAGAATGAAATGATTTCCGAGGGCGCAGCAGGGTATTCAGCTAGCGTGGCGGAAGATGAATACCTCGATAAAGTACTTTTCAGTAGTGATGACTTTATTAACTGCATGAATGACTTCCAAAACCAGCTGTATCTAATGTCCGGTGGTCAAGCGGATGAAAACACTACTAAGCAGGTATTTGGTATTAAGGATATTTCAGACACCTCTGGCATGGGTTCTGACGCCCCACAGGAGAAGACCACAGATGGTAAAGATGCCAGCAATAACGGGCAGAATAAGGACGGGAATACTGACAGTAAGGACGGTAGTGCTTCCGCGCAAAATCAAGACAATGGTGATAAAGACGCTAGCAAAGACAGTAAAGATGAGCAAGACTCCTCAAAGACTAAGAAAGAGGATTTTGAGGATGTTGACCCGCAACATGATGGTTTGCAGATTTATGATTATGATACAGACATCAAGGGTATTCAGCTTAAGGACGGTACTGTTTTAAAGGATTCTGACCCGAATAAGCCAGGTGTGCAACTTGATGATGGTACAACCGTCGAGGGTATTCCGGTTCCTGACGAGAAGAAGGATTTGGCTGACCATAAGAAGAATGTATTAACTGATTTGGTTAAAGACCGCTGGGTAATTGATAAAACTTGGGTTGGTACGTATCGTCTGCTTTCTGGTAAGACTAAGGTAATTCCTCAAAAGGGTGATGGTAGTTTTGATAATCCTGCCACTGTTGGTACACGACTTAACTACACGCAGCCAGGAAAAGACAAGGATGGAAAGCCGGTTGATAATCCACTTAATGTGACGCTGACCGAATTTAGGGTGGGTGGCGATGCCATTAAATGGTATGAGACTAAGGATTCCCGTAATCGTGGTTTCGATGTGAGGTCTAATTCTATTCAGGTTGGTATGGTGTTCACCATTACTAATACGGGTAGTAATGAAGTCACTTTTGGTGATGATAGCACTCTTAGTGATAATAGTGGTAATCCTACTTATAGAACTGGTAACGTCTTTGGTCTTAAAGACAGTGTCACTTTGAAGCCAGGTCAGACGGGTAAGATTGAGACTTGGACTGCTGCTACTGCTATCACTGAGAAGTATATTATCTGGGGCAGCTCTTATATGGCTAATAAGTTGAAAGACCCGCTCTACTTCAGGGTATTGAAGGCTGCTGATAATAAGACTGTTTCCGGTCAGAGTGCGCAGGATTTGGCTGGTACCGCTGGTAGGTGTGCTAATTCTGAGGCTGGATGTGAGGTCGAAGGAAACAGTACAGCTGCTGATGCTATTCCAGGTACCGCTCTGTCTGGTACAACAACCGGTGGTGAACGTCACGATACAACCGGTAATAAGAAGACCTATGAAGGTAGTGTGGATTGATGAGAAAAGATTTGATTAATCCAAATTATTACTATGTCGTATTGGGTTGGCCTCTGGGAAAAGTTTGCTACTTTTATTTAATGAGCAGGTCTTATATGCGTCATGGTGGCATTACGGTTAGTGAAATAGAAAAGTTGTTACATTCTGAGTGTATAACTTTCTATAAAGAGGCTAACTACTCTGATGGTAGGTATAAGATTTTGTATTATAGCATTAGGGTGCAATAATTGAAATGTGTTTTGCTCCAATGGATTACATAGGGTATCAGTACAAGGTATTTCATTGTGCAGTGGCTACTAGGAAGAGTTTGATTGCTTCCGGTCTTTTTGTTAGGGGTTCAGAGGCTTTAAGGAATCAAATGAATATTCAGAAACGAGCTCATGATTTGTGGTAACATGAATAAAAGTCGTTAGGAGTTAGAAATGGTGTTTTTGGTAAATATGCAGGGTAAAGACATGTCAGAGGAAGAGTCTCTGGCTGAGAGGATGTCAAGAGAGGAGGACAACCCGGGTATTCCAGAGAGGAGTACTCAGTATGTTAATCCTAATTTTGACCCCAATCTCGCTAGTAGAATTTTGAAAAGTGATGGCCCTAAATTGCTTGATACAGATTGTTCGGTGAGCGTGGATGGCATGTGTAGTGATACTAATTCTTTGCCAAGTTTAGGTAATTCTCAAAAGGTGTTGCAGTAGGTTTATACAGGAGTAATTTTAATGTCAATGATGCCTTTTCTTGCTACAGAAGTGTCTGAAGAAGAAATTCGCCAAAAGGGTGATAATGGTGGATTTTTCTCTTGGAATTATGAGTGCCCAGAGAGTCAAGAAACTTCTACCGGTTATGATGATGTAGACTTTGATAAGTATAGCAAGGCGTGGTATAATAGCTTCGCTCCTGAAGATAGAGATAAAGCCCTTGATGAAATCGCAGATATTTATCTGGATAGGGGTATTTACCCTACTCTGTATTACAGCGAGTTCGGCACTTACAACGAGTTGAATAGGGTATTCGATAATACTGTTGGTTTTAACGGTAATTATGTGAAGAATAATTCTATCGGTCGTATGTGGGAGAACTGGCGTTTCCCAAACATTCACAGGGTCATGGTGCAGCAGCAGGGTGCTGACCGTGGCAGCATGTATGATAAGTTCTTCATCCGCAAATGGCTTAAGCAAGCTATTCGCTTTATCATTGATAACGGTAAAGAAGGTTCCAGCCCTATTCCTACTAGGGTGTATTCTGCTCTAAGGCTTGTTGGTGGTAGTGCCAGCAACTTTAAGAATACTGATGCTCAGGCAATCTATGAGAGGTACTGCCCTGAGAATGGTTTGATTCTTGACACCAGCATGGGCTTTGGTGGAAGGCTTCTGGGTGCAATGTCCAGCCAGAAAAATTTCTACTACATTGGTACTGACCCAAATACGGAGACCTGCTACCACCTTCATGAGTTAAGAGACGACCTTAATAATTTCATGGGCGTGGATTACGACCGAATGGAAATCCACTGTGTAGGCTCTGAGTACATTGAGGGTATTGACGGTCAGGTTGACTTCAGCTTCACCTCACCGCCGTACTTCAACTGCGAAGTGTATTCAACCGAAGAATCACAGTCATACAACAAGTACTCTGAGCTTGACGGTTGGGTGGAGAACTTTGTAAGACCAACTATTCGCAATATTCGCAAGTCCCTTAAAAAAGGTGGCTTGTGCGCTATTAATATCGCTGACTTTTACACCAAGGATACTGGTAAAATCAACTTTGTTGATAAGTGGATAGAAATTTCTGAGGAAGAGGGTTTGCCTTGGGATTCTGATTTCTATCTGGGTATTAGCGCACGTGCTGGTACCGCCAGTCAAAAGGCTGGGGATAGCACTAAGAAAGAGCGTGTGCCGGTATTTAGGAAGAGGTGATTATGCCTACTTATAATCTGGTTAAATTGCATGATGAGGGTTTTGCCGTTGATTACTCTAAATCCACTGTAACTGTTAGGGATATTACAGGCGGCAATTATAAGAGTGTGTTTCTTAACGACGGCTCTTTGAAGAAGACTAATCTGACTGAAAAATATTAAAATACCGTATTTAATATTTTAAGTATGCTTTTGTTGGTTATTGGAGAGAAAGGTTTAATTGATGGAGGAGTTGATAGAAGACTTATACACGGGGTTGAAGGTCTATACTAATTGTAAGAATAAAACCTGTGAAGTAAGAGAACCCGCCACAGGGTATTCGGCGCTTTTTGATTCCTCTTTTAGATGTCTGAAAAATAGCTTTCCAGTGGAGTCTATGGTTGATGTCAACTCTTTCTTGTCGAAGTATTCTCAAGATATTCTAGATGATTTAAAGGATTAGTACCTTGGGTGAAGGGTATTAGAGTTTTAGGAAGAGATGAATTGTGTCTGTTAGTTATATAAAATCTGATGCTGTAGGGTTAAGAGTAGGCTTTTCTCCTAGAACTGTTTTTGTGGAAAGTTTGGAGATTCCTAAGTATAGGGCTGTTTATAATTTGGATGGAAGCTTGAAGAGTAATTCGTTTCCGGAGGATTATAAGAACAGAGCTTATAATTTGTTTATTCCTTGGGCTTTAAATCAGGCTTTTCCTGCGCAAAGGATGTATTATGGAAGTAGCAGATAAGGTTGTGTTCGTGCCCTCGTGGTCTACTGAGATAATGGGGTATACTTTTTACACCTTGCTGGATGATGTAGATAACCCTGGTTTGATTCATGTTGAGAGTAAGAATTGTGATGATTTGGCTCGGTTCAGGTATGAGGGTAATGACGTGTTGACCGTATATTCTAAGCTGAATTCGGTGACTACTGAAATACTTAGAAAATATTTGTATGATAACAGAGATTTAATGGAGGCGGAATGGAAGAGAAAGTTTCGGGTCTGAAAGAGTTTCTTGTTTCTGACTACATGGGTTTAGTTTGTTATGCAAATAACTCTGTTATGAAGAAGTCTGGAAGGTCTATAAGTTATTATAAGTAATTGATACTCCTAGGGTATTCTAGCTTGTCGTAGTGTGATTCTCTCTTATATCTGTATCGATTTATTGTTTTGTTTGGAGGTAGTGTCATGCCGGTGGTGCAGGAATCACAGTCTAATGGCTTGCAGACTATAGATAAGTTGTCTAAAGGTCAAGTAGCTTCTGTTCTTAAAGAGTGGAAGCTGAATTTTAATAATTTTTCTTGGCTTAGCGTCACGTCTATAAAAACGGATGGTAGGAGCAGGTATTACATTGTTGTAAGCCCTGATTTCTTGGCTAATCCTTTCAATTTGTATAAGTGGATTTATGATAAGTCTGGCCAAAACCTTAATCCTATAACTGCTATGGATGCTATGGATTGGGAGGATGAGAATATAGGGTTTACCCCTCGAGAAGAAGAAAAAGAGGGGGAGCAACCTGCCGCTCCGCAAGTGGCAGCTCCTACACCTGTTGTAGAAACTCCGCCTGTAATGCCTGTAGCATCTCAACCTGTAATGCCTTCTCCTGTGGTAGAGCAACCTCAGCCTGTGCAGCAAAAGCCCGCCCCAATTGTCTACAATGACGAAGATGATGAAGCAGCCACGGGGTATTTGCTTGATGACGATGGTCAAGAGCAGGCCGGTAATCCTGTATATACGGAGTTGTTTAACGCCTCCAAGGGTATTCTTGTTGATGTTTATTCTGGCAAGCCAATTGTTGTGGGTCGTTCTCGTAAGAATAGTAACCTTCATCTTGAGTCTGAAGGTGTGTCCCGTGTTCATGCCAAGTTGCAGTATGATGGTGAAAAGCTAATTCTTACTGATTTGGGTTCCACCAATGGTACGTATGTCAATGGCAGGCGCTTGGATTCCTTCCAACCGGTAGCTTTGAAGGGCGGAGATACTATTGCATTTTACAAAGAAGAGTTTAAGGTAAGGTAATAAATTGGAAATTTCTGCTTATAGCGTTATTGGTACTACAAGACAAGATAATCAAGATAGTTTTTATGCCGCTAAATTAGGCGATGATAAAGCTCTCCTTGCAGTGTTTGATGGTATGGGTGGCCTCAGTGATGGTGCAAGAACCTCTGCCACTGTGCTTAAGCATGTTAAAGACATGGTGAAAAAGTCCCTATCCACGGGTATTCTGGACGTGGAAAAAGCGGTGCGTGATGCGAATTACGAAATTTATCTGCGCACCAAGGGTTCTGGAAGTAAAAGACCCTCGGGCAGTACTGTTACTATCATGATAATCGACGGCTTGAAAGCCAGAATTTGGCATGCTGGTGATAGCAGGGCTGTTCTTATCAGAAATAATGAGAAAACAGTCTTGACTCACGATGACACTGCATATAATTACTATTATGCAGAGGCAAAGGTTCCAAATGACCTCTATAATAAAAGAAAGTACAAGTCCACTCTGGTAAGAGCCGTAGGCGTCCAAGAAAACGTCAAATTGACGATACGCGATTACGACTTGGAGAAGGGTGATACTGTATTGCTCTGTTCTGATGGCTTCTGGCATAGCATCTTCACCAAAGATAGAAATGGTAATCCTCTGGTTGCTCTCCCTGAAGAGGGTATTGGTGACAGCTTAAAGCATATTATCAGTCAGATAGAGGATAAAGGTGAGAAGGATAATATAACGGCAGTGGTGGTAGAGGGTATTCATGCCAAGAAAAGTGTATGTTAGAAGTGTAGAGCATGCTGTTGCTGTGATGCGTAATTATAATGCAACTGCAATATCTTTTGATACTATTAATTCCATAGCCTCTGGTTTTAAGAATAATACTGTTGGCTTGCATAATAGGCATAATTTACGTAGAAAATTTAACAATGCTATTACTAGGTCTTTGGCCTCGGTCGGCGTGTTTTGGAAGCAAAGTAATACTGTAAAGACAAAGAGTGAGAGGGTATTCGGAATAGTGATCTATGCCAGTGGTGTAGCATGGCTTTACATTTTGGAAGAGGTTTGGTTTGGCTAACAATGAAATAACTGGCACAGCGCCCCTGAAAATAGGGGATATTGTTTGCGGTGGTCAGTATAGGGTTGATTTCATCGTGCAGACGAAAGGCATGTCCCGAGTCTATAAAGTCTATGATTTGCAGCTTCATAAGTACTGGTGCCTGAAAGAGGTTATTGCAAAAGTAGATGACAATGCTCCTGAGAAAGAGAAGCAGCGTCGTCATCTTGAGGTGGAAGCCCTTAAATATGAGTACGCTCTTATGGGTATGTTGAACATTCCTGCAATTCCAAGAGCATTGAATCCGCAGTACAGTAAAGACGGCAACAGAATCTGGTACCCAATGGATTGGGTGGAAGGCGCTTCTTCCAAGAGAATTCTTTCCGTCGAGACGGCTTTGCCTAGCAGCACGGTTATTAAGTGGTCAGGCTCTCTTATAGAAATACTAGGGTATTTGCACCAGAACAATATCATATACCGTGATATGAAGCCCGAGAATATCATGATTTCCAATTATGGCAAGCCAACAGAGCAGGTGCATCTGATTGATTTTGGCATCTCTCGAGTAATCACTGATACTGACAACATGCAACAGAAGGCTCTGGGCACTAAAGGCTACGCCGCTCCAGAGCAGAAGCAAGACAACGTGAGATTGGACATGCGCTGGGACCTCTACGAATTAGGTGCCACACTATTTCATCTGGTCACGGGTATTCACCCCAGCAAAGCTGAGAAAACTCAGGGCTTTATTGGAAACTTGGATGTGTTTAAGTTCGGCACAGGAGTCAGTCAGGGATTAAGAGACGTCATACTAAAAGCAACTGCGACTAATATTGATGACCGTTACCAAACGGCTGAAGAAATGCTGGTTGACATCCGTCGCATTGGTAAGTATGATGGTTCTTACAGAAGCAAGGCGCGTACTAAAATCTGGGGTAGTAGACTGGTAATTGCTTCCGGCGTGGTCTTGGCTCTTCTGGCGGGTAGTGGGTATTATCTCGGTAGTCAGAACGTTGCTGGTCAGATTAACAACCAAGCAGAAGTGGCTCAGTCTTCCGGTGGCTTCCAAGATTATAAGAAGTTGGCGCAGATGGACCCGACTAATATCGACGCCTACAACGGCATGTTAACCGCTCTTAAGTCCAAGGGGCAAGTAGATAAAAAGGAAGAAAGTGAGTTCCTTGGGGTATTAACAGCCAACTTGTCCAGCTTGAAGAATGAATCTGGCTACGGCGACTTGGCTTACAATATCGGAAGCATGTACTTCTTCTACTATGGTGACACCAACGATCTGACGGGTCAGCAAGAGGCTAAGACGTGGTTTAACGACGCTATCAAGTATAATGCCAAGAATAAGAGCCTTGCCAGTAGTCTGTATGTGGTGTCTGACTTTCAGGGTAATATTCAGGGTGCCATGCGTGATGGCTCAGATGTGAGTATGTATAAGTCCACTTGGGATGCCTTTAACACGGCTCTGAAGGGCGCTGATTCCGCTAATAGTGATGACGTGGTGACTGCTAGTCTTTATAAATCTACGGTTGACTTGATAAGCAATTATAGCTATAAGTTGGCTCAAGAGGGTATTCGCAAGGATGACGTCGTTAATATGATTAATCAAGCGTCCAACTTTGCGGCTAAGAAGGGTACTAATGAAAGTACCCGTGTTTCTGAGTTGAAGAGAGAGATAGCTCAGACGGCACCTACGTTGCAGAGTAAAGTTGATATCTCTTACGGTATCAAGACTAAGTAAAGAGGTATTGACATGGTAGATAATTTCAGTTTGTGGGTGTATGACGGTGGCTGGCAGGCTTTGGGTATTGCCGCTTTAATTCTCGTTGCTCTGGGCGTGTTCCTTGGTATGGTGTGGAATACAGCTTCTTTGAGGGATGAGCTTTCAGGTCGTAAGCGTAAGAAGGAGATTGAGTATCTTCGTAGGCGTTTTGCGTCCATGCAGGTGGGTACCGTTTCTGATATTAAGATTGAGGACCCGTTGCAAGCCCGCGCTCAGGAGATTAAAAATACTCAGACAGTGGGTATTCCTCAAACCGAGATTGGCGTTTCTAATGTAAGGCCTGAGGATGTTGTTGATGTTAACGGTATTAAGGTGAGTAAGCAGCAGCTGGCTGCTGTGAAGAATGAGCTTTTGGCTGATGATGACGCCCCTGTTACTGGTTACATGAATGATGCCTCTCAAGAAGTCGAAGAACCTCTGTCTGTAAACGCTGAAGAAAATCCTGTAACCAAGGAGGGGCAGCCTGCTTTCAAGACTGAAAACGTTGAGGAAATTCCTGTTTCTAAGGGTGAGAATAAGCCTACTGTCCCCGCCGAAATTCCTACTATTAATAACGAGAATAGCGTTTCTCAGCCAAAAGAGGGTATTCCAACTGTAAGTTATCCTCAACCTGTTGATAACACTGTGGATAACTCTCCGAAAGTTGATAAGTCCTCCGTTTTGGCTAATCTTGATAGAAACGCCGAAAAGGTTGCTGAAGAGGCTCAAGAGAATAATAAGGTTGAAAATGTTAACCCAGTTCTGCCTAAGTTGGATACGCCTATTAAGAGTGTAAATAAGACTGAGAAACCTGCTGAATCTTCTTCTGAAAAGAGCGTAAATACTGCTGATGAGGATTCCGTTACTGGTGTATTCACTCCTGCTGAAGATACGGTGAATACCGACTCTGTCACAACGGAGCTTTCTGATAATTCCGAAGAAAATTCAACTACAGGTTCACTATCTCCAGTGGAAGAACAACCGCAACTCGCAACGGGTATTCTGACGCCGGATATGGTTAACGCGAGCGCATATCACCTTTCGGGTATTGATTTCCAAGGTGAAATCTTTAGCACCGGTTCTTACGATTTGGAGAAGGGTGTGACTAACCTTAAAAAGAATGAACAAACTTCTGATGCCAATATCACGGGCTTTTTGAACGAGTAGGAGTTGTTACTTATGAAGAAATTTAATTCCGTTGTTGCTGGTTTAAGTGCATTGGCTATGTTGGCCATGCCTCTGTATCCGGCAATGGCTGTTGACGGGACTGCTGGGAGCGGTGGAACAGGGTCTTCTCAGGAAGCTCCAGTAGCGGACATAGATTTGTCCAAAGCGTTGGCGAACGCCGCTTTGGTTGATACCAGCACTTCCTATAAGGATAACAATCTGGGTAAAATCTGGACTGCCAATGATGAGGTAAAGCTCTACTTCACTGATAGCCAAGAGCAGGGTATTAACTTGCAGACCCTTAAGTTGGCTAAGATAACGAGGGTGACAAATGCCGGTGTTGCCCAAGTTAATCAGCAAGTGATTCAGCCTGTTGATGAAGGTGGCCATCCAGTATACACCTTGGGTATTGGCGAATATACAGTATATAATGATGGTGCAACGGTAACTGCTGACACCAAAACATTTACTGTTGTAAAAGATGCAACAGGCCCTACAATAGAAGATAAGAACGCTTCTGACGTTGTTAACGGCACTCAGAGTGTTGACTTGGGCTACAAGCTGGATGCTGGCAGGTTCACTGTTGCAGATGATACGGAAGGCTCTGGAGTCAACACCAAAAAGCTGACAATTACGCTTGACGGCCAGTCATATACAGCAGGTCAGGATATTCCAGCGGGTATACACGACGTGGCTATTACCACATTTGATAATGTTGGTAATACTTCGCAGGCGTACACTTTTAAGCTGAAGGTCAGTGACACCGCTTCCGCGTATAAGTCCGTTACATTGGAAGAGGGCGACGGTGTTTACTTCAACCTGCCTGATGGCTTGCAGAAGAACAGCGTTGTATACGTCAAGCCCTCCGCTGTGCTGAATATGTCGGTAACCGCCGGTTACACTCTGTCAGGTGAGGGTATTACTCAGGATAAGGACGCAGGTACTGCTAGTATGCAAGTATCCGCAACTGTGGGTACCTACCCTGTTACTGTTGCAAGTGATGACGGTAGTACGTCCGTTGAATTTAACGTGGTGGTCGATAATCAGCCGCCAACTATTGATATCAGCAAAATCCCTGATTTGGTAACAGAAGCTAGTTACACTCTTAATAAGAGCAGTATTACTGCTGAGGACACCCAAAGTGGTGTAAAGGCCGTCACTGTAACGGTTGATGGCGAAGAGATGACTGGTGACACTAAAGACCTGCCTGAGGGCACTCACCAAATTGCTGTCACAGTTGAAGATAACTTGGGCAATGTTACGCAGGCACAAAAAGAAGTAACAGTGTTGAATAAGTCAGCTCTGGCTGATGCCTTGCTAGCCAGTACTAATAACACTTATTACAAAGACAACTCCGGTGTTGTGTGGTACTCCAATAGCAAGAATGTCATACTGGAAACCCAGCAAGGGTATTCCGTCTTTATTAAGAATGCTGACGGCACCTATGCTAAGAATGCTGCTGACACTGCCTACACGCCTGGTGACTTGTCTAAAGGCAACCTGTATGTAGGCAGTGACTCGCTTACCACGCAAACTGATAACACTGTTGCTAAGATAACTCTTAAAGAGGATTCGGATGCTCCTACCGGTCTTTCAGGCCTAACAGAAGACAAGGCCTTGGTTGCTGGCTACACCAAGCATGATGACTACATTAAGAGCGGTGCCGTTCTTAAAGGCTTGAAGACCATGGGTATTCAAGACGCGGGTGTGGGTATTGACGAGAGCCTTAGCTACATCTCTGTAAATGGGCAGAAATCTAGCTTTGACGCTGATAATATCGCCTTGCCTGATGGTGATGTGAAAATAGATTACGTGGTGGTTGATCTGCTTGGCAATAAGGATACTTTTACCCTGAACGTGAAAGTATCTTCTGATAGTAACATGTCGGTCGAAGGCAGTCTATCTAACAGCAATAATTACTCTGCCAACGGTACCTACCTTTACAAGAAGTCTGACGGTGCTTACCCAACAATCACTTATAAGGTGATCTCTGACTCGGGTATTAACAAGGTCGAGTCCTCTGATGCTGCCGTAGCCACTGCTGAGCTTAATGCTGACGGTGATGTGGTTGTCACCTTCCTGAAGGATGGTCAAGTTTCATTCACTGTCACTAATAACTTCGGAAAGTCCCAGACATTTGCTGTGGATGGTACAACAGTCAAGGACAGTGGAAAGTGGTCTGCCGTTAAGACCGCAGGGGTATTCAATAGCCAAAATGCAACTGTAAGCCATTCTGGAGCATACTTGAATAATAACAAGTATTGGTATGCATCCAAGGAAGACCTTCAAAAGGATGTATTGGTGAATCTAGTTGATACACCAGATTCTAACGCTCCTATTGACTATGCCAAGACCGCTGCTGACGGCTTAACAGTCAAAGGTGAGAAAGTCACAGGAGCCGTAAGCACCAAGTCTATCAGTATTACTGGCAATTTACCTGACAGTGACGAATACACCTTGGGTATTACAATTTATGATGTGCTCGGTCAAAGCACTGCTATTACCTTAAGTGATAATGTATTTAACATTGATAAGACCGCTCCCGCTGCTCTCAATCCTGACAATGTCACGGATATTTTCGTCAAGTCCGCCAGTGTTGTCAAGGGTAGGTCTGATGGTAAGTACTATGTGACTTCTGCTAACAGCGGTCTGAAGTCTGCCGAAGAACTTAAGACCCTAGTAAAAGATGACGAGTCTGGTGTAAGCAAGGTTGAAGTTCAAAAAGATGGTTTGGCACTGCAAGATTCGTTGTCTGAGGGTGAAAACAATCTGGACGTTGTCGCCTATGATAACGCAGGAAACAAGAAAACGGTTTACTCGTTGGTTGTGGTTGTTGGTAACGACCCAATCACCGGTGATTATAAGATGACTCTTAAGTCTCCTAAGGAAACCGTCCAGGCCTATAATAACAAACTGTATTACAAGTTAGGTGAGAACGGTGCCGGTCGCCCCGTCTTTGACGTGGAAGTACCGGTACCCCAATCGGGTATTACCAATATCAAGGTTTCCGACACGGGTAAGATAACTAGCGTTGATTACAGTACTGGTAAAGTCACTGTGGAGAACGTTAATGATGGTAAACTTACTTTAAGTGTGTACAATGGCCTTGGTGCATTGGGTCGAGAGTATACTCTGGTTGGCGACGGCTGGTCTGAAATCAAGACCGTGAACACTTCAGAATTTACAGCCGAGGAGAATCAGGGTTCTGGTGATTCCGGTACGCCTTATAAGAAGAATGACATTTGGTATTACCAAGGCCTGACAGGTAAAGATAATAGGTCTTTTGAAGAGCTGTTCTCCTACAAGAATGTGTCTACTGGTGAGAACAATCTGCCGATTGATAAGGTTGTCGCCACTATCAACGGTGTAACTGTTACTACTTCGATGTCTGATGGTGAAGTTAAGTACACCGGTCAAGAGGTCAAGGACGTTGAGAACAACACCAAGCTGGCCCTGGGTATTCAGGTGTTTGATACTTTGGGCAACTCCAAGACTATAAGTGCTCAGGGTGATTATCGCGTTGATATGGTAGCTCCTAAGTTTGTAACCGACGATACTCAGGACCTGCTGAAGAGCGTGCTGTCCAATTCTGAAGACACAGTTGTGAAAGGAAACGTAACCTACCTAAGAACAGACAGAGTGGGCATCAAGACTGATTTGCATGGTCTTGCCACTGATGATGAGTCTGGTGTTGGGAGCGTTGTCTTACTGGCTGATGGTAAAGAAATTACCGGCAGTGAAATCCCCGCTAATACTGTGGACTTGGGTATTCAAGCTAAAGATAACGTGGGTAATACCACGGTTGTTGACTTGGGTAAGGTCAGCGTAACTGACGATAGGGTTTCTGAGGATTCCATTGTTGGCTCGGTTGCAAACAATAGAAAGTACTACTCTGACTCTGGTAACCTTTACTACAATATTCAAGAGGGCCTGCCTGAATTTGATATGCGTGTCAAGGATATGCCTTTAACAGGTATCAAAGACATTCAGGGTGGAGACAATACGCAGGTTGTCAGTAAGGATGTGAATACTGGTAACTTCGTGGTGAAAGCAGTCTCTGAAGGCGCCCTATCGGTAACAGTAATTAACAACCTAAACATATCCGCAACCGTCAAGATTGAGGGAGCCAACAAGGGTATTACAGGTGTTCTAGGTGATAATAGCTGGAAGACAGTGAAAGCGCCTAGTGGTTCTGGTAAAGTTACCATAAATGAGGCTGGAAAGATTTATGCCAATAGTAATGATGCCAAGAACGCTGGATTGTACAATTTCTCCTTGAAAGAGGGAGAAAATGCTCCTCTTGATATTGTTGCTAGTAGCATAAGTATCAACGGTAGGAAGGTTGATACTGTTGTTAGCGGATCCAGCGGTACAACTTGGTCCTCTGATAAGAAGATTTCCGGTGACTTAACCGATAGTCAGCATATTTTCAAGGGTACTGCTGAAATTCAGGATATTCTTGGTAACTCTTGGGAGTACCCAATTTCCGGTGGTGCTGACCTGTTCTACAATGATGACAGTTCTCCTAGCATCACAGGTATTTCCGTGTCCGGTGGCAGCACTGACAAGCCGGATAAAGTCGGTAGGTACACTCAGATATTCAACACTGAGGGCACCTACACTATTACGGCTGATGATGGCTCTGAAATCTGGTCTGCTGGTGTGAACAGCATCCATTACAAGCTGGTTAACAGTGACGGTAGCACGGTTGAAGAGAATACTGTGAAGACCCCTGATGCTAGTAACACTAGCGTCAAGGGCTCTAAGAGCATTACGGTGAAGACTAGTAATCACTTCCGTGGTTACTTAACTGATGTCTATGCGGTCGATAATGTCGAAAACCGTGGCTCTAAGGGTATTGACTCTGAAGGCATCATAACAGAGGGTGTCGTGCTGGACGGTGGCCAGGGTATTAGCATCTACTTGACAGCGCCTGAGCACCACGATGCTCAGGGTAACCCGCTGTACAACTCTGATGTTAAAATCGGTGTCAAGAGTCGTATGAGTTGGTCTGGTTTCCGCAATGCTAATGTAAGCGTGAATGATAAAGAGATTTCCAGCTGGAATAGCAATATGTTCACGCAATTCATTGATAGTATCTTTGGTGTAATTACCGGTGATGTCCGCAGCGAAGTGGGTTATGGTGCTGAGGGTAACGCTCAGCAAATAACCGCTTCCGCCACGGATAAGGCCGGTAAGACCATTACCACGGATACATTGAATGGCAGAAGAGCCCTGTTCAGCATTGATAGAACCGCCCCTAAGATTAATGTGAGTTGGAATACAACGAAGCAGGATAATCTTTACGGTGTGGCTCGAGTGGCAACTGTTACTATTGATGATGTTAACGTGAGTACTACTGATAGCAAGGTTGTAGCAACGGATGGTGATTTTGGTGGTTGGCATCAAGAAGGTCAGAGAATTACTGGTACTGTTACATTCGGTAGGGATACGCAGAATGCGCAGCTGGTAGTTGAAAGTGCTGACTTGGCTGGTAATAAAGCTGCTGAGTACAAGTCCGAAACCTTCATTATTGATATGACCAAGCCAACGCTTACTGTCACTGGTAATGGTACTGCTAAGAATGGCAAGTACTATAACATCAACAGGGTATTCTCCGTCACGGTCGTTGATAAGAACTTTGACACCAAGGGCCTTAAGGTAGAGGGTGGTCAAGTTGGCGGCTGGGGTCAAAGTGGTGACACTTGGCACGCGAACATTACAACTAATGGCGAAGGTGAGCACCAGATTACTGTCAGTGCATCTGATAAGGTGAATAACGCGTCTAATCAGTACCAGTCTGATAAGTACATCCAGGATACAATAAAGCCTGAAGTTGATGTCGCCGGTTTGAAAGACGGTGCAAGCTATGCAAGTGACGCCATTGAGTTCACTACCGGTGCCAAGGATGAAAACCTTGACGGTAGAGCCTCCTACTCGACGGTTATTGATAACTCCGGCAAGGAAACAAAAGTCGGTGGTAATCAGGGCCTGCCTGAAGGCGGTAAGTCCGTTAGCTACGGTGACATCAAGATAGCTGAAGGCAAAAGCAAGGATGGGTATTACAAGGCCCGTGTTCACGCTGAAGACTTGGCTGGTAATGTCACTGATAAAGAGGTGAACTTCACAGTCAATAGGTATGGTGGCCAGTACACCTACAATACCAAGGACTATGAGGGTAAGTACCTGCATAAGGTTGGCGATATTACTCTTACTGAAGTAAGCTATGATAGACTTGACCCAAATAAGGCTAGAATCATTGTCACCCGAAACGGTCTTCAGATGGATGTCCCCACTCAGGATGTGAAGATAGTTGAGTCTGGCGGTCAAGACGGCAAGCCTTGGCAGTATGAGTACACGGTCAGCGGAAAGCTCTTCACAAAGGACGGCGTTTATCGTATTCAGGTGTTCAGCTTTACCACCACTGGTCGAGGAAACTCTTCCGCCAGTATTGATTACACTTTCGTAATCGATAACACAGCGCCTACGGTAGCCATAGAGGGTATCTCCCCGAATGAGAATATTTACTCTCTTGGTACGCCGGTCTCCATTATAACGAGGGACGAGTATGGCCTGTCTGAGGGCAGCTATAACACTAGTCAGGGCGATAGTGGTATCATTAATAACGGCACTGCTGTAACCAAGATTACCTCCGGTGTTAATATAGCTGTGGAGGCCAAGGCTGTAGATAAAGCCGGTAATAAGAGTGACTACGTAATTAGCGGTGTGAACGTGTATTCCTCGGTGTTCCAGAGGTTCGCGGTGCCAATCGTATGCTTGGTTTCCCTGATGGTTATAGCCTTGGGTGTTCTGGCCTACGCAAGACGCGGCAGGAATGAGAAGCTGTTGTCCAAAGTCAGATAATTGAAGAATGAAAAGGCGCTTGACTAACTTTGATTAGTCAAGCGCCTTTTCTTTTATGCAATGTTTGGTATACTGGTAGTTGGCTGTATGGAAAAGAAGAAAGGCTGTGCAAGTGGCTGCTATGATTTCTCTTCGTGAGGTTAATAACTACCTCATGAATACTTATGCGTACTCAGAGGAAGAGGCTGAGAATCAGAAAACACGTGCCAAAGAGATTGTCGGTTTTGCTTCGGCGCTTAAAAAGCTGAAAGTGGTGGATCTCTGGAGTTACGAGCTGTCCTATCACCCCACGGGTATTCGACACTCTTTGTATTTGGTGCAAAAAGACAGGGCATATAGTATTGAGTTTTGGTTCAAGTGTGGTAATGCCATTGTTCGTTCTGCCGAAGCTGGTTACACCTACGAAAAGGATGGTTATCTGGGTAAGTTTGATTTATACAATAAGATGCTTTTCATTTTGAAGAGTGCTGGTATGGACTGCGCAAAAGTGGTTCGCATTGATGATAATGTAGATAATACAGTGGTGTTCAAATACAATATTCCTAAGTTCTAAGGAGAGGTTATGGGTAACAAAAATTTTAAGTTGTCTTATGTGAGAGCCTGCGCCGGTATGCCTCTGGTTCTGGTAATTATGACAATTATTGGGTTCTTTACTAAAAATACAAGTTTTGCTGTGGCAGGTGTAATTGCCTTGGCTTTCATCGCCGGTTGGGTGGTTATTGATATGCTCACCCGGGGTATTCAAGTACAAGAGGTTAAGAAAGAAGACAAAGAGGAAGCCTCTCTTACGGACTTCCAAGAGGAGGTTAAGTAATGCCTGAGCGTTTGGTGCTTCCTGATGTTTCTCACATGGCTTTTAATTTTATGGCTGTGCGACATGAGATGTCTTTTCGTGTGAATGTCGCTGCTATTAATTCAATCTGTGATAGCTGGTATAAGGCCTCTGGTAATGAGGATTACAATAATTGGAAGTTGTCTTATGCGAATGGTGAACATCCACTTGTTGATACAAGGATTCCTTCGGGTATTGTGAAGAATATCTGGCGTTGGTCAAGATATGGTCAAGATACAGTAATTCCTTGTTTTGATAGGCCCTGTGGTTCTCGTAAAGCTTATTTTGCTAAGGGTCTGTCCGTCAACTATAAGGAGGGTCGTTCTCGTCATCCAGGAATTAGGGAGGGTTTGAACCACGCTGAACGTATTTTGCGATTGGGCGGTGTTCCTGTTCTCGCTGAGACGAACTATGAGGCCGACGATTTGATTGCGGCTTGTGTTAGCACTTTTTATGACGATTACGAGAAAATCGATATTATCACTGGTGATTTCGATTTGCTGCCATTGGCTGACGAGAAGGTAAGTGTGTTCCTCCGTTGTAGTAAGAATACCTACGCTGAGGAAGGCTACCTTAAGAAGAATAAGTATGTGCAAATCACTCCAAGGTCTTATGATGCCATTGGAGATTACTGGTCTAAGTGTAGTAAGGTTGATTTGCCGTATAATACAATTCTGTTGCAGAAAATGCTGCAAGGCGATGAATCTGATGCCATTCCGGGTATTCAGTATGAAACTAAGACTGGTAGATGGATGCGCAAATACCCTGATAAGAAATATAATGTTCTGTTGGAGCAGATGCGTGAAGATGGAGTGGATTTTTCCAGTCTGTTTAGATATGATACTCTGGGTTCGTTTAATGTTGATAATATGAAAGACGTACTCTCTAGGTATTTAACGGATGAAGACCTTGAGTATGCTCTTACCTTGTGGAAGGGTGTGGACCTTAATACTGAATTTACGCCAGAAATGGTGGGTGCTGGCAATTCGTCTCTGGCCAGAGGAAGGTATCAAGTTTCGGGTAAGCCTGTGAAGCCAAGCACGGCTCTTTCCGAAGTGGCATTGCAGTATGGTATTCATCTTAGCTAAGTGAGGATAATATGGTTAGTTTTATTGTGGCACTGGTAATCGGTATTGCCGGCGTTTCGATTACTGCGTTTATGCAGCACCTTAATCGTCGTTCTGATGAGGTTGCTGAGGACGACCCGAACGAGAACGGTGGAAGTAACGTAACTTCCAGCATGCAGTACATTATTGGGTACATTCTTTTTGGTCTGATTACGCTCTTTGCACTGGGTGCAATCGTTAGTACACTTCTAGCTTAATGCTTAGAAGTGTAATTTGCGGAGTTACTTGTTTTAAGTAACTCCGCTTTTGTGTATTTAGAGAAAGGAACTGTCATGGCAATGTCCTATGAAATCTCTCAAAGAGAGTATAATAATTACAGACGTGCCTTGAAAGCTAAAAACATGTACTCCATTTCAGATGATGCGTTGTCATTGCCTGAGTTCACCTTTGACCCCTCCGTCTCTCGAAAAGATGTCAACAACGTGTACTACGTGCAGGGTATTGAGGATGAAAAATACTCCGCTCTTAATGGAGAGATAGTATATGGTTGGTACTGGAAGGGAATCTCTGGCAATGCCAATAACTTGGTGAAGAGGAAGCGTAAAAGTTTTGAACGTCTAGACCTGACAGAAGATGGCAAAGAGATTTGGGGGAGGGCTGATAAGCCTGCACCTTACTCCATAGGTGTGTTAAGCTCCAAAAATATAGGTCTGCCCTACCGGTATTCTCCGGCGCAGGGCAGCGGTTTGGGTTTCGCTGATAAGTGGGAAGATTCCGGTGAGACAGAATATGGTTATTACATACCTAATAACTGTCTATATAAGGTGAATCTTACGTCGTTGATTGTAAGTCCGGTAACGAACACTGGTGGTGGCTATGGTGCCATTAATGCATATCTGGGAAAGGTATATCAGACGTGGGAGTTTGGTAATATCTTGGTGGCTTATGCGCCCTATAAGAAGCCTACAAAATCAAGTGTAGGAGATACTGAGGATATTACAAGACGGCGTAACAGAATACGTATCCTAGGAGTGAAGCAGGGTATTGATTGGGATAACGAGTATTCTCAATTAATACAGTACCTCCGCCAGCAAGGTATCATCCCTATGGAAGAGCAATTAAGTCAGTTGGCTGACTTGACTTTGGTTCAAGACTATCAGACAATGCAAGACCCTTATCAAATGATAGACCCTATGTCCGTGGGTGATAGAATAAAATTGGCGAAGGGTGTCCTGTCGGACGAGTGAATTATAAGAGGGCTTGGCTTGTTGTCAAGCCCTCTTGTTTAGATACGGAGAATGTGGTATACTTATATCTAGTGTTACATTAGGTAGGGAGCTTGGTGCGTGCTGTATCTGAAAACTGAGTATCGAAAGTACCTCTATGATAAGGAGAAGAATAAACTGCATGTGTTCGATGCTTGGGGCAATTATATGCATGACAAGCCGGATGATTATGATATAAGAAAAATCAGCTTTGAGAAGTTCATACCTGTGGTAATAAAAGCGGAATTAAAGACAGCAGGAGTGGGTATTACGGATAGCGTTGATACCACTGCTGAGGTGATTGTAGGTAACAAGATAGCTGAACTGCATCATAGGTACGAATTAGGTAGCGTGCGTGGTCGCACGGTCATTGAAGTCTTTGCCATAGCTCGGAGGGTTTGAGAATGTTTAACACGGTCACAGGGTATTATAAGCCGAATATTGCCATGCTGGAGTTGGCACTGCGTAGCTTGGTGTCCAGACGAGGGGCGTTTTATACAAAGGCTTACAATTCTGGCTATGATTTCAATGATTCTGAGGGTTTCTTCAATAGTCTTAAGTTGGTGACAATAGAGCCTACAGGTTTGCTACCTCAGAAAGTGACAGAGACAACTTTCTTGGCAATGGTGTATACCGCCATGGGCGAGGGTGTTAAATACTCTAAGAAAGAACTGGGTATTATCCGCCTGTATGTGGTATGGTTGGATTTGAATAGACGAATCGACGTGCTTAAGTATCACATGGACGAAGATTCTCTGGATTCTAAAAAATACGGAGTAGACACCAAGCCTTACTCCAACGGGTATTTCATGCAGGGTAATATGAGTGAAGACTTTCTTAGTAACTTGCTTTGCAGGAAGATAGTCCGCTACCCTATGCAGGGTGTGCTGTATGATGTTCTGCTTGAAGACACCGAACTTAAGGGAAAGCTAAAAGACAAAAATAAGGGTGTAATCCTACCTATTGGCGTTCGCCACGAGAGTGAAGTAATGGATTACCTTGTCAGCGTTGGAGCCGTATGGGGTGGTCTTAGTGACGAACTATATCAGGGCATCAGAGACTTAGGATACCTCTCCATTAATAGTTATCTAGTTGACAAGGGCGTTGTCTCCCGTTTGCAGCAAGGTTTCAAGAAAAAAGCCTTGGAGCAAGAAGAGAAACTAGGTATGCGGCTGGTGGGTATTAATTGTTTTGATGCCTATTATGATGCCGGTGAATTGAAAGAGTTGGAGTTTTGCATTGGTACTGGTGCGTTTTCGGATGAGGATCCTGTTTGCATTAATGAGGTTGACCCCCCAGAATTAAAAGAGGAAAGAAAACGTGGTGTCTCTATTTACACTACGCCTAGTCGAGGTGTGATATTGTGGCAAGAGCGCTATCGGGATGTCAGCAAAGAGGATAAGGTGGACATCTCTAATCAGTTGGAAGAGCGTCGATATTCAGTTACGGAGATTAAAGACATCCTCAAGAGTAGTACATGGAAGGATAGTAGGGGTCTAACTCGCAATTATTCTGAGGGTAATGTCGTTTTGCCTTATGAGTTGGTGCCAGGGGTGTTAATGAAAGACCGCTCTCTTGGTAGAATAAAGTATTTGGGTGGTCATCAGGATAACGTGTATGGTTTTGGTGGATCCCCAGAGTATAAATTGGATAAAGAGCTGCTCTTCCTCACGGGTATTCAGGGCTTTTCGGGCAAAGTAGTAAAATCAAATAACGCTTTCGGTCATTTTACCATAGACGTGTTTAATAGTAAATGTGATTTTCCTCAAGAGGTATCCGTTGAGGATGCGGGTGACTTCCTTGAGGATAGAACTTGGTGCAGCTGGCTTCTCGGCAAATTAACAAAAGAGAAGAGGGCTAAATTGGATAAGTTCTCTAGGGATTCTCTGGAAGGCGCGCTTTGGAAGGCTATACAAGATTATGTGAATGACGGGTATGGTACTTACAAGGTGGGAATTTTCACGAAGATACAGGACTATAATAAGGCGGTTGCGAAAGTGTTTGGGGTTATTGCCGATAGGGAGGAGGCGCTGGTATGCCAGGAGTAGGACGTCCGAAGAAGTCAATTTGGGGTATTGCGTTTAGCAGGGATAAGGAAGGCGTTCTTTATATGCCTGCTGAATACTCAGAATCAGTGCTGAATGATGGTAGGTTGTTATACCGATTTTTCCTCACGGTTAATTTGGAAACTAAGCAGCCGGAAAGAATCTACAGGAAAACCACAGGTGGGGTGTTCAAGACGCTGGATAGTGAGGACGAGTACGTTGCCCGCCGTCCGTATTTCTGCAAGCTGGGTAAGGGGTTTGCTCCGGTTTGCGTGAATGTGTACGTTAATAGAATAACTTCTAGCGGTAGACACAGTGCTGTTTCCTATGATGTTGATAAGGTCGAAACGAATTATCTAAGGTTTGTCAAATATCAGAGAAATGGTGGATTGGGAATTGAAGCGTGCATTTCTGACGAGGTGCATTCTAAAATTAATGGTCTTGGGAGACTTATTGAAAGTGTATGCAGCTCGGGTAGAATAGGGTATGTAACCTATTCCGCTGAAAATAGTTCTGACGAAGTCGGAATGCTTACAGTAGCTTGAGTCTAGAAAGGACTGCAAATGCCTGCCAAGATTAAAAACATGTATGACCTTAGTGCTGCTCTCAAAGAAATTTATGAAACCCCAGAGGGTATTATCGACGAGCAGCATATTGGTATTCGTCTGCCGCAGTATAACGGCACTTATGCTCAGTACTGGGCTGGTAATACAGATATGCCTAACCTTCGAATGCATATCACGGTGTACGGCGAGAAAACCAAGAATATGCTCATTACGGATAGGTCTTCCGGTGCTGCGAATTGGATTACTGAGAGCGGTGGTGTGGTAAGTGAGAAGGACTTGTCTCGCTGGGATAAGATGTTTATGCGGGATAACCCAGGGTTTGTGCCGTACCTTAATTTGAAGATTGTCAAGGGTGAGCGTACTGTCTCCGTGCCAACTAACAAGAGCTGGCTTGACCCTTACAAGGATGACGCATACGTGCTGTTGCTGGGTGATATGCGTAAGGGTATTGATTGGCTTAAGAGTCTGCTCCGAACGGGTATTTTCCGTATCACTTTCCTTATGGTCGACGGAACTAAGCGAACTATGGTTACAACTCTTAACCAAGAGTTTTTGAAGAAGTATTATGGTTCCCGAGAGGACACGGCTCTTGGTGAAGTCAAGAATAGGACTGAAGAAGAGCTTGCTCTGAAGGCGGATGCTGAGTTGATTAATGGCCTGGTTAAAGTTCCGGATTTGGAAGCGCCTATTTCTGAGGGCGTTTTCCGTGCAATTAATGTCATTGACACCAAGAATATTGAAAAAGTAGATGAAAGGGGCATTAATAAGACATACATCAACTTTGACCCTCAGACAATGCGAAATGCTGTGGCGCAGGTGGCTTCCAATGTACTGGCCGAATCGGTATTCACTGAAGCAATTACTACTAAGTACGGTATTAAGCCTACTAAGTCTGATGAGACTGTTCCGCAGTATCTTGAGCGTGCTTTGAGTTTCGTGCATACTCGTGAGAAGACCGCTCTGGCTGATGCGGTATCTGAGGTGTTTCCGCAGATTGATAAGGCCGTATATCTGGGCGGAAACACTATTAAGGCTGAGGATATTTTCTAAGGGGAGTATATGACCGAACGAAGGGTATTCTTTAGAGACCAAGAGGAAGATGGTTTTAATTCCTATGGCCTTCTTTTGGATACCCTTTTTCGTCAAATGAAGCCTCTGGGTATTGAGGGTTGGGTGGTTTATGAGTACTCAGAGGATTTAGTTTCTGGGTATGCTGATTTAGTAGGTTGTTTTGGCGAATTCTTTGGTAGGCTGGTAGAACAGAGTAACGATTTTTCTAACCTGTCTATTTTTGCGCAGTATAAGTCTCTTAGGAAAATACTGGTAGATAAGTATAGAAGAGATAATGAGGCGTATTTAAAAGCTAAGAATTCGTTGTCTTTTAATTCTCTTAAAAAGAGAGTAAGTGCTCCTAGTTGGGACGATATAGAGGAAGACAGCGAAGAAGAGACCTCGCCTGAGGATGAGAAAATTCAGGAAGAGGGTATTAACGCGTTTCAGCAAGCGTTGTTGTCTGCTCAGAATAATGCTGTTGCTTTAAATGATGACGATTTTGATGAGGGTGACGAAGAGGTCTTTCCTACAAGTTTTGATGATGAGGACGATTCCGAGGACGACGATGAGGAGACTCTTATTACGGACTTGTCTGATGATGAGGATGAATCCGTTGATGATAGTGAAGATGATGAGGATGACGAAGAGACTCTTATTACGGACTTGTCCGGTGATGATGAGGACGATGGGGAAGAGTTCGTTACTGATTTCTCTGACGATGTAGATGATGAAGAAGACTCTGATACTGATTCTTCTGATGACGATGATGAGGGGGAAGAGTTTGTTACTGACTTCTCTGATGACGTAGATGATGAGGATGAGGACGACGATGAGGGGGAAGAATTTATAACTGACTTCTCTGATGATGCTGATTCTGGCGATGACGAAGATGACGAGGGCGAGGAATTTGTCACTGATTTTTCAGATGACGTAGATGATGAAGATGACGACGAGGGTGAGGAATTCGTCACCGATTTCTCCGATGATGTCGATGATGCTGACGAAGATGATGATGATGAAGGAGAAGAGTTTGTTACTGACTTCTCCGATGACGTTGATGCTGAAGATGATGATGACGAGGGGGAAGACTTCATCACTGATTTCTCTGATGATAGTAATGATGACGTTGTAGCGCCAAGCGTACCTACTGCCAGTGCAATGCCGCAATCTGTTGCATCCTCTATACCTCCTAAGAGGCCAATGGTGTTGCAAGGTGATTACGCAAGGGGTATTCCAGGCCGCGAACAGCAAGAGATGTTGCTTGATTTTGCAGATAGAGTAGCGAATACTTTTAAGAGTTGGTTCAGCAAGTATTGATGCCGTTGTTTTTTTAATAATTTGTGTTAATCGGGGTATACGCTGCCAGGCTCGGCTTCGTGTCTGGCTGTAATAAAAGTATTGTTAAACCGTTAGGGGTTGTTATGTATAGTTTGGCGCAAGTCGAAGGTCTGAAGGACGCTTTGGTTTCTAATTTTGGTTCTTTGAACCATTTTACTCCGAGTACTGAGGAGCTTCGTAAGGCTTATGAGGAGAAGGATGCTTCCTTTATTTCCTTTGTGATTGACCGTGTTAAGGATGCGTATGTTGCCGCAGTTCCGGATATCGACAATGTTCCGGTTCTTGTGCGTTATGTGAATTGCACTTATGGCGCTGATGAGGACGCTATTAGTACTGTTCACCTTACCGTGCGTAACTCCACACGTTCCGCCTTTAAGTACTCTGCCAGCTGTGTGCTTGATGCAGATGTTCATCTGGTTGAGAAGGTAGAGGAGTTCTTCCGTGGTGTGTACCGCGACCTTATTGAGTATGCTGCTCAGTACTACAATATTACGCTCCTGAATGAAGAGCTGGAGACCATTACTAAGGAAGCTGAAGTTCCGTACTCTGTGCAGTTCAGCCTCTCTGGTAATAACAAGGGTGACGCTATTGAGTACATTTCTGACACTGAGCTGATTTACCGCGTTGATAGGGATAAGTTGTTCAGCGCTGATAATGTTCTGCTTGCTTCCAACATTGATGACCTTGGTCTTGACGATGACGAGCTTGAGTCCGCCAAGAAGGTCATTGAGAAGGTGCACAAGGACAACGTGAGCCAGTTCCGTGCCATTGCGACCACTCCTGAGTTCGTTGCGGCTAAGCTGGACTTTATTCGTACTTTCGTGCATGTTGAGAGCTTCCAGCCTCGTACTCTTATTCGTAAGAGCTTAAGCCGCACTGTTGCTGTTCTGAACACCAGCAAGAAGGACGAGCGCTTCCGCATTGAGGGTGAGAAGGACGGCGTGCGCTACTTCGGTATTGGCGAGCGTGTCAACGGTGAGCTTCAGGTCTCCCTGCATCCGTTTGATGTCAGCACCTGCAAGCCGGTTAATGTTGATATTCTGGCTGGTCTGAACGCCTGATAGGGTATTCTTGTAGACGTGTACTCGTATGGGTGCACGCCTATTTTTGTAGGAGGCTTTATGGCGGTTGAAGCTGTTCAGGGCGAATTATCAAGTGATTTTAATAGCATAGAATATCCATCAACGGGTATTCAGGGGGTGAAAATAAATGAGGTCCCTGCTTTGGAGTTTCCTAGGGTGGATAAAACAGAAAAATTTGATGTACCGGATTTGGTTTTCCCTCCTATAGTTGATGACGATATAAATTTGCCTATGCCTAAGAGTAATTTGGTCGAAGAAGAGAATAATTCTGATAAGGTTTCTGGATTCTTCTCGAAGTTGTTTGGAAAGGTAAAGTAATATGGCAGATGATGATTGGGGTAACTCCAGTGATTATTGGGGTGGTCAGGATGATTCCTCCCCGCAGCAGAATCAGCAGCAGCAAGCACCCTCCACGGGTATTCCTGTAGGGGTGCAGTCGCCTCAGCAGGAGCAGATGCCTGCTTTTAATCCTAATCAGGGTGCTGATGCTTTTGGCGGTCAGCAAAGCAACCCTCAGGGTTTTGGCATTAATGGGGGTAACCTTCAAGGTCAGGGCTTTGGTGTTAATGGCAGTAATAACCAGAATCAGAGTCAGCAGCCGCCTAAGAAGCCATCTGACAAGAAGGGTATTCTGATTTTCGTTGCAATAATTTTGATTCTTATGCTGATTGGTGTCGGTGCTGTGGCATTTAATAAAGCTCGCTCTAATAATGCTAGCATTAGTAATTCCAGTGCGACTTCTTCGCAGAGCACTACTAATAACAGTCAGAAGAAGCAGAGTCAGCAGACTACTCCGAAAGAGCAGGGTAATACTGGTGATAGTCAAGACTCCTCTAAGTATAATAATTCCAATCAGAATTCTGATAATAGCTCTAATGGTCAGTGGGATTCCTCTTCCGGTGCAACTACAGAGGGTACTGATTCTGGTAAGAGCTTGAACGAGGTTGGTTCTTTGCCGAATGTCTCGAAAGAGGGCTCCTCAGGGGGTATTGTGGCTAATAAGCATGTTTATGCTGAAGGAGACGCATATTTGTACTCTCTTGAGATAAGCTTGTCTACTGGTGAGAAAAAGACGGTGGAGTTCTTTGTGTCGAAGGACTCTTTCGATAAAATTAATACTGGTTCGATTGTTACTGTAAAGTATATACAGTATTCGGACGGCAAGGTAGGTCTTACCTCAGTTGAAAGTGGATATGGGTCTAATTAGTCCATTTAATCGTTCGAAAATTTAATATTAATAACTTAAAAAGAAAAAGATAAGTTGGCTTGTTTTAAAGTGCATTGTGTTGTAATATACATATTGTTAGCTTGATGTACAAGTTAGCCACTATCGCCGGGCGTTGTGTCTGGCGGTTGAAAACCTAATGTTAGGAGAAATACTATGGTTGCTTTGAATGGCAAGAATGCAAAGCCGAAGGGTTCCGTCACCGAAACTGAGAAGACCCTCGCCGTCGCTGGCGCTGAGGCTCACAAGTACACCCCTGAGCAGCTTGAGTTTGTCAACTCTCAGTCCGGTTGGTTTGAGTATGAGAAGTCTCTGGTTCACCCGACTCGTATTGACAAGCGTAAGGACCGCAAGGACAAGAACACTGGTCAGCTGGTTCCTATGGGCAACACCCACGTTGTCGTGGGCTACGCTCTGAAGGTTCTGCACGACACCAAGGTTCCGGACTTTGGCCCGATTAAGAGCAGCTCCGACCCGTTCTCCGGTACCCATCTGGCTGACGCCAATGGTAACCCGATTTGGCGTGATGTCAAGGCTGGCGAAACCGTCTACCTGACCCTGCTTGAGCTGGCTGCTCTGGCCGCTCAGCCTGAGGTTGGTACGAAGATTAACGGTGGCGACCCGAACCTCGCATTCACCGTTAAGTTCCGTAGCCAGACCGCTGGTGCTAAGGGTGGTACCGCCACTAAGACTGTGGACTCCCTGCCGAGCATCTCCGTGACCTTCTACAACCCGGCTCACGCTCGTAACGAGCGCTTCGAGCTTCCGGTTGGTCAGGTTGTGGGCACCAACAAGGATGGTCACAAGGTTGCCGCTCCGTACCCCGAAGGTGAGCACCCTGAGTTCGACAAGTGGCGTCCGCTGTTTGTCAAGACCACCACTGCTAAGAAGACCTCCACTAAGTCCAAGGCTGACGACCGTGAGGAAGTCCTCAACAACGCCGCTCGTCGTACCTTCCTGTCTGCTCTGTCCCGTAAGGCGAAGCAGGATGCGGCTAACGCTGCTGCTAAGTGATAGTTTTTATCGCTGTCTGAAAACCTCACATCTAAGGATGTGGGGTTTTCCCATATCATACGGTGAATAAGGGTGTTTGCCGGTATGTTCGAGTATTTGGTGTTTATGGGTTCCGTGCTGGGATTGCTTAGTTTGCTATTCTTGATGGCTTTGCTGGTAGGCGCATTGTATATAAGTGTGTCGCTCTTCTTGGGTATTCCATGCCTAGTGGCGTATCTTGTTCATAAGATAGTGATCGTCACCAGAGAGTTGAAAGACTCCCCGAAGAGTGTAGCGTGGGAAGAATCGAAGCGTGTAGTGGCAGCTAAAACTCCTGTGGAAAAGTCTGTAACTCCACTGCCTGATGGTGTAACCGAGTCCATAGGGTTTATGGTCTGAGGTTATTCAAGCTTTAGAAATATATGCTATAATAGAATAAATTGTGATTAAGGAGTTCTATTGGCTGAGCAGGCTACACTGGATTTGGCGAGGCGGTATCGCCCGAAGACCTTGACGGGTTATATTGGAAATGAGCGCATGGTTGAGACTATTAAGCGCTCTTTTGAAGATAGGGACCGCTCTGCTTTTCCAAGAAAAATCATGGTGACTGGTACTACGGGTTGCGGTAAGACTACAATTGCTCGTATCCTAACAAGAAGTTACCTTTGCGAAAATCCACAAAATGGCTGGCCTTGCGAAGAGTGTTCAATGTGCAAGGAGACAGCGCATTATGTGGAAACTGGTGATTATTCGGCTCTTGACGGTGACTTGGTTGAAGTGAATGTCGGTTCCATTCGTGGTGTTGATGCTATTGAGAGCGTGATTGATACTTTTGACTATCAGCCAATGATGGGTGATATGAAAGTTTATATCTTTGATGAGTGCCAGTCCATGTCTAATGTTGCACAGGATGCCATGCTTAAGAAAATTGAGGATTTGCCTGATTACATTGTTCTTATCTTCTGCACCACGAATAGGGAAGCCATTAACGATACAATTATCAATAGGTGCAATCTTGATTTGACGGTGCGTAAACCTCCGCTCAATGACTTGATGAAGCTCATGCAGGGTATTTGTCAACGAGAGAAGTACAAGTTTGATAAGGCTGGTTTGCGTGAAATCGCTATAGCCTCGGATAATGTGATTCGTCAGTCGCTTCAGAACTTAGAACAGGTATTAACCACGCATGCCTCTGAGGGTGCTACGCAGAGTGTGGTTGAAAAAGAACTTGAGGTAATGCCTGAGAAAGACACTATGGAGTTCTATAAGTGTCTGACAACCGACAACGTAAATGGCTATGTGCAGCTTATCTATAAAATAGTGCAGAAGGGTCAAGTAAGGCAGTTTTTGTCCTCTGCTGAAACAATGCTGGAGAGAGGGCTTCTAGTTATAAATGGTGTTACTTCCGTAGAGGGCTTGACACCTGTTGAAATTCAAGACTATGCGTCCCTGTTCAGGGATTTTACTCAGCAGGAAATTGTGCATATTGCATCCGGTCTGCGAAGAGTAAGGAAAGGCTCCGAGGCCACAGTGCTGAATGACCTTGTAATTCTTATGTACACTTTCCATGATGGAAACAGCACTAATAATGATGACGTTGTTCCTACTGTGAAAAGTGATAAGAAAGTTAACGAAGATAAGGTACTGTCGTTGGTTAGGGAAGAGGAAGATAAAAAGACAGAGGAAGTTTCGAACGCTAACGTAGAAAAGAGTACGGGCGCAATCAGCGCTGAGGAAGTTATGGGCATTTGGAATTAGTGCCAGAGAGTTTTTAAGGGGTTAGAATGCAAAGAACATTTGTAAAAGGGCTGGTTGTGCCTGTCTTAATGCTCTTCGTCATGGGTATTGTCGCTTTTATGGGTATTGGAGCGGCGTATGCTGATGACCTAGGTGGTGTTGGTAATGGTGATAGCAATTCCTCGCAGAACTATAATTGGGATAATCAAAATAACTCTGATTCCAATTCCGGTAGTGATAGCGGTTCCGATGACCTGAATCTTAACAACGATAACGATGGTGGTTCTGGTCTTAATGAGATGTTCAAGAACCAGCACCCTATCACTAACGATTCTATGCGGAAAGCCCAAAAAACCGTGGAGCCTATCGCCAGAATTCTGATGAATGTCACCAGCTTTCTTCTTGTTCTTTTGGCTGGCTACATCTTCTTCCAAACCGCTATTGATCTTGTATACATTGTCATTCCATTCAGCCGTTCGTTCCTGAACAAGGGTTCCAGCGCCCAAGCAGGCGGCATGGGCATGGGTGCCATGGGAGGCATGGGCGGAATGGCCGGTGGCTCTCAGGTGTCTGGCGTAAGCAGTTGGAAGTGGGTTTCCGATGAAGCAGAGCAGGCTGTTAATGAAGGCCAGGCCAGTAGTGTTGGAGCTGCTAATTCTTCTATGGGCATGGGCGGCATGGGAATGGGCATGGGTATGGGTCAGCCTGCTCAGGGTGGTGGCATGAAGTCCACTATCGGTGTCTACATGAAGAAGAGAATCATCTTCTACCTGCTGTTCGCGCTGGCTATGGGATTGCTGTTCACCAACCTGTTCACCAGCTATGGTATCACCATTAGCAATTGGATTGTGACTAAGGGTTTTGAGTTCCTTGGGCAGTAATAGTTAAAGGATTCTAAACGGAGGGCTTCAAGATAAGCCCTCCGTTTTGTGGTTTAAAGAAATTTTAATATTTTTTAGCATAGATTGGCATATTTTAGGATTACTTGGTATACTATTATTTAGGCACCGGGTAGGTTTCCGGTGGTACGAAATTTTAGTAGAAAGGTTTCGGAAATGTCCGAAGACAAGAACTTGGAAGAGACTAAGACTCTCTCCTCCAATATTAATAATACTGAAGATGATGCTCAAGTCAATAAAAAGGGCGTGTCGAAGAAGTTCATCGTGGCCACAACGGGTATTGTGGTTGCTGCTCTCGTGGCCGCTGGCGGTGTGGGCTATGGCGTCTACACCAATCACGAATACAAGGGCTATCAGAAAGACAAGGCTGCTGTGCAGACTCTTGATACTAGCCTGACTTTGCAGATTAAGTCCGCTAAGGACGTGGCCTCCAAGTACACTGCCAAGCAGCTGAAAGACCCGAAGACTCTTGATATTCTTAACAAGGCTATCAAGAACGCCGAAAAGTTCTCGCTTACCAACGAAAACGCTGGACAGTGGGTGCTATGGCAGATTCAATCCGCAAGGAAGGGTATTAAGAGCGATACGGTGGAGATTAATTCTCAGATTGCTGCTCTTAAGAACGCTATGAAAGCCGTCACCGACTCCAAGACCGCCAAAGACCTCGACACCGCCAAGGCCGATTTGAAGGGCACGCTGGACTCGGCAGGCAAGACGCTGGCCGACTCGGACGGCAAGGTGGCGGACAACGCCACCCGCGACAGCCTGAAGAAGACCATAGACGCCGCCCAAAAGGTCTACGACAAGAAGGACGTGACCGACCCGAAGGCCTACTCCGACGAGAAGGGCAAGCTGGAGAAGGCGGTCAAGGTCGTGAATGACAGCATCCAAGCCAAGCAAGCCGCCGACGAGAAGGCCGCTCAGGAAGCCGCCGCCGCACAAGCCGCAGCCGAAGCGCAGGCTGCCCAGCAGCAGGCCCAGTCCTACTCCGGCTACACCGGAGGCAGCTACTCCAACTACTCCAACACCAGCGCCGGAGGCGGGTATTCCGCGCCGCAGCACAACTACACCCCGTCCACCAACAACGGCGGAGGCAGCAGCAGCGGCCCCGTGGTCACTGGTGGAGGCCATGCCTATACCTGTGAGGAAGAAGGCGATTGCTCTGATCGTTGGGGTGCGCCTGATCAGTACGACTGAGTTAATTTAACTCTTGCCGCTCGCCCTCAAGCCCTATCTTCCTAGTCGAAGGTGGGGTTTTTCAATTAAAAAGAAAAGCACCCCGTTGTGGAATGGAAGGAGCAAAGCGGCTGCTATATTTTTACTGCCGTTGGTGTTTTGCCAACGACAGCGGAAGGTTAAAACAGCAATGAAAGTTGGCGTATAGTCAAGCCGATCACGTACGGCGAAATGGCGATAACGCCTGCAACCTCGATTATTTTGTCGAATTTGTCTCTGAGGGTCATGTTGTTTCCTTTCGTTCAAAGCCCTTCTAGCTGCAATTGGGAGGGCTTTTATTTTGCCATTTCTAGTTCTGAAAGTTTGATGGAAATATCTTCTGTCCTCTGCCGATGTTTTCTTTCCTTGTGTATATAAGTCGCAAAGACTTGTTCGGGAGGGGTAGAAAAGGCGTAAATTGCCGTTTCCGAAGGCCTGTCGTCCTGTTCGCTTTCAGCGCAAACCGTGCAGTCTCATGCCGCGTTTTCTTCATCCCTAGCCCATAATCAGCCGCTACTCCCAGCGAAGGTCTCGCTATGCCCGTTCCTTGGGTATTCAGGCGTGGCCAGTGTGATTGCAAATCAAGATTAGGAGAGTTATGCAGCTTAACAAGCATAATGTTAAAACTCCGCCTCAGAGCAAGCCTAATTGGCTGAGGAAGACCGTGGCCGCTGTCGCGGCTTTGGCTACCTTGGCCACGGGCGGTCTGGTGGCTTCCACGGCCTATGCAGGCGGTGACACCGGTGGCGGTGGCGTGGCCGGAAGCGGCCCGACGGGCGGCGACAACTCGTCGCACCTCGAATGGGTGTACAAGGACGACGGAACCGGCTGGGGACCCGCCTCCGATTGGAACAGCACCAAGGCGGCAATGACCGCCATGGGTTGGCACAACCTCGATGACAGCCAAGGCGGCAGCTCCGTGGCTTGGATGCAGCAGGCCACCGCTCAGGCGAACGCGAACTGCATCAGCCGAGTCAAGTCCAAATATCCCAATGCGCCGGACGACCCGAACATGTGCCGTGTGGTCGGCGTGGGTGCCATCGGCACCCCCGGCAAGCAGTTCGGCTACGGAGCCGGTGCAAGCCACAACGAATACTGGATGAAGTATTGGCACCAAGTCGTGGACGGCCGCAACTTCAGTAATGGTAGCGTTTACTACCACACCAGTGACGCCTTCACCGTCGACCCCTCCCTATCCGTGGACAAGATCGCGGACAGGTGGGCTCCGGATTTTGTGAACGGCCAGACCACCGGCACCATCGTGGTGGTCGCCCTGAGCAGGTACGAGCCGGTACCGCAGTCGTTCCAGCCGACCGTCACCACGAAGTCCGCGAAGCGGTTCAAGCCCGGCGAGGAGATCACCGACCAAATCACTAGTGGCGTCTCCGATGGCACCCAGTGGATCTCCGGCACCTCCGTGAAGGCGAAGGGGTATTACTACAACGGCGAGGCCGCGAACATCCTCAAGCAGATCAACCCCAACAACGGGGAAAGCGTCCAAGACTACCTCAACAGGGTGAAGAGCGCGGGCGGTAGTCCCTTGGCGACCAGCGAGGTGACGTTCACCGACAGCAACCAGACGAAGACCGTGAAGACGGGTATTAAGAGCCCTGCGAACGCCACCTTCGGTACGTGGGTGTGGGTGATCGAGAAGAACGCCCAAGCCGACCAGAACAAGATCAAGGCCGACTACATCGACGCCTACGGCAAGACGAACGAGACCAGTTCTCTTTCGCGTCCGGCCACGGTGTGGTCCGAGGTGGCCGAACCGCATGCGTCGAAGGGCGCGAGCGCGTGGGACGTCATGCATTTCAGCGGCCTGCCGAAGGACTTCGGCAAGTACAAGGGCAACACCGCGTACGGCATGGCGGCGGATGATACCCGGTTCACCGTCGACGTGTGGTGGGCGGGAAGCGGCACTAATAATGCTTCCGAAGATTTGAAGTATGTTCCGACTACTGCAGAAGAGCCTACAGAAGATGCCAACCATAAGAAGGTTGGCTCTTATACTTATGACATGCAGAAGATGATTGATAGCAAGGGCATTGGTTTTGACGGTAACCTTGATATTAAGATTCTTGGTGGCGCAGATGGATATGCTACGACAGATGGCAAGCATCCTACTCTGACCGCTGACAAGTCTGGTTATTACGTTTTCATACTTAAGTATGCTAACAATGCCAACTCCCGTGTTATTATGAAGAATCCGAATACGGGTGAGGAAATTTCTCAGACTGCTTACAATGACCAGTTTGAGCGCACTCTTATTACACCTGAAGATATTCCGAAGCTGATGATTAATACTAACGTCTCTGCTTCTGAGGTCAAGCCAGGCGAAAAGTTCCACGATGTAGCTAAGATTCTCGGTATCAGTAATGACAAGGGCATGGTTAGCGACGGTGCTTATGTCACTTTTGATGCTTATAATCCGGTGCAGGGCAATCCTAATACTTCCGCTGGCAAGTTGCTTGACGGTTCTAATGCTGGTAAGGTTGCTTTGACTGCTGCTCAGATTAAGGAGCTTCAGGGAGGTAACGCCATTGAGGTAACTTCTCCTGATGTCAGCACTAATACCGCTGGCAAGGTGTATTGGCGTGCTACCCTGTACGATAAGAACAACAACGTTCTTGCAACCCATGCCCTTGGCGTTGAGAACGAAACCGTTCTTGTGAAGTCTTACTCCATCACCACTAAGGTCAATGATCCTTACGCTTATGTGGGTCAGAATTCTTCTGATACCGCCACTATTCAGGGTAAGGTTCAGACTGGTGATTTCGTAAGGTTTAAAGCCTACGACGCCGACGGCACTACTGAGCTGTGGAGCGAGGATAAGGCCATTACCGCTGACCAGATTGCGAAGTCTGATTGGGGTAAGACCTTTGATGTGACTTCCGGTAACCACCGTGTGGAGAAGAAGGATAAGATTCAGTGGAAAGCCTCGCTCATGCGTGGCACCGATGTGCTGGCTACCCACAATCTGGGTATTGCCTCTGAAACTGTTTATCCGCAGGTTCCACCGCTGACAACAACCGCCACTACTTCTGCTACTATTGGTGAGAAGTTTGGTGATACCGCCACTGTTAGCGGCTTTGTTGAGCAGGGTGCTTACGTGGTGTTCGAGGCTTACAACCCTGTAACTGGAAAGCCTGACACCGGCGCTGGCAAGCTGTTGACTGGTGATAAGCACGTTATCACCGCTGCTCAGTCTGCTGAATCTGCCAAGGGTACTCCGGTCGAGATTAAGTCCTCCGAAATTACCGCAAACAATGGTGGTAATGTCTACTGGCAGGCTACGCTCTTCGATAAGAACGGCGTGCAGCTGTCTACCCACGCTCTGGGTATTGCTTCCGAAACCACTGAGATTAAGAAGCACACAATTACCACTCAGGTGAGTAAGGGTGAGGTTTCCGCGGATGAGAAGTTCCACGATACCGCAGTGGTGACTGGCTACCTGCAAAAGGGTTGGTACGTTGACTTTGTTGCGTACAATGCTCAGCCAGGTAAGTTCAGCGATAAGGGTGCTACTCAGCTTGGCCATACCAAGTACGTGTTCTCCGACGCTGAAATCAAGCAGTCCCAGTCCGGTGAGCAGGTGAAGGTCTCCAGTGACGAGGTGTCCACCAAGTCCGGTGGTAACGTCTACTGGCAGGCTGAACTTCGTAAGGCTGACAACTCTGTTGCAGCTACCCACGAAGTGGGTATTTCCTCCGAGACTACGGTTGTTCAGGGACCTGAAATTACAACTCAGGAATCCACTCAGGGTCGCGGTACTCAGCCAGGTGAGAAGTTCCACGATGTTGCTACTGTGAAGAGCAGCAACAGTGGTGTCCTAGATGAAGATTGGTATGTTGAGTTCACCGCCTATGACGCTGTGCAGGGTGAGCCTAATAATATCAATGATAAGTCTGCCAAGATTCTTGATAGGCAGAAGGTGAAGCTTTCCGACGCGAATGCTGTCACTATCTCTGCTGACAAGAAGACTGCTACTGTGAAGTCTCAGGATGTGAGCACTAATAACTCTGGTAACGTCTACTGGATGGCCAAGCTGTACGGTGCTGATGGTACTCTGCTGGCTTCCCACGTCCTCGGTGACCCGTCTGAGACCACGCCTATCAACCCAGGTGGTATTATCACCTCCCATGCCCAGACCATGGGTGCTGTGGGTGAACAGCTGTACGATGAAATCACCGTTTACGATGAGACTCCTGCGGCTGAAAGTGCTGACGGTAAAGACCACAAGGGTAACGGCTCTGGTAACACTGCTGGCTTCGGTCATATTCCGACTGGCTCCTATGTAACCGTCGAAATGTTCCGTCAGGAAACTAGTGATGGTAACAAGGGTCAGAGGAAGAACTTGGTTGCTACTCAGAACTTCAACATTGATGTGTCTAAGTTCAAGGCAATCAAGGAAGGCCAGACTGACACCCGTCCAGGGTATTACACCTTCAAGGCCACTGGTGAGAAGTTCAAGGCAACAACCGCTGGTCAGTACTGGTGGAAGTCCACTTTGTACTCCCCGACTGGTCATATCTTGGACGCCCACGAGTATGGCGAGACTGCTGGTGACCAGCATGAGACCGGTTATGACTCTCAGGAGCGCACCAGCGTTCAGAAGTTCTCAACCACCGTGTCTAAGAAGTGGCTCTCCGTCAATGACGATGAGTATGCTTCCGGTGCTAATGACGGTAAGGACCCTGAGGGCGGCAAGACGCTTCAGGTCTATGATGTTCTGCATCAGATTGGTTACGAGCAGTTCAAGGATTCAGGGTATTCTCAGGGTCTGACTGGCCAGACTGCCGATGGTGCTAAGTACACCTTCGAAATCTGGAGCAAGGACGGTGCAAAGGCTGGTCAGAAGGTTCAGACTCTGGGCACATACGACCTCCCGAAGCTTCAGGAGAACATCAAGGGCTCCCAGGAAGATGATGACGCTCAGTATGGTCAAGACAATACTGATAACCGTCAGAACGTCAAGTCTGAGACTGTTACCGTTCCTGCTGATTGGGATGCCTCCAAGTACTACTTCCGTGTGAAGATTACCGTTCCGACGGCCTCCACCACGGGTATTGGTACGAATGGTGATAGTCAGGATGTGGTTTGGTACGGCGGTACTTCTGGTAAGTACACTCAGGATGCTGCTAAGGATGGTGGATTCGGTGCGGCCGCTAACAACGGTCTGACCTACAACACCACGAACCTTGGTTTCGATGAGAATGAGGCCTTCGACGTTATCAAGCTGAAGACTCAGTCTACTGAGAAGCTTTGGGTAACTCCGCAGCAAGAGAACATCACTGATGATATTGAGCTTTGGGGTAACATCCCGTCTGGTTCTCAGTATGAGGTCGAAATCTGGAAGCTTGATAAGGATACTGAGCAGGCTGACGCTACTGCAACTACTAAGGTAAGTACAACTGATCGTCAGGATGTTCCGGCTAAGGCTATTGGAGCTCATCTCAATGGCGTTACATTCCGTAGCGTTGAGATGAAGAACCCAGGTGTTGGTTCTTATCAGTACCGTGTGAAGTTCTACAGTCCTGAAGTTCCTCATAAGGATGGCGCTGGCGTAGGCACTGGTGGAGATACCACTATGAATGCCGCAACCGGTGTCATTACTGAGGAGTGGATGAAGGCCGCTGGCGGTAGCACTGAAAAGGGCTACAACTCCGGTGATTACTGGGAGCAGGCCAACGCCAAGCAGAAGGGCAACGGTGACGGGTATTCCGACCGTTGGTTGCTCTTTGACGGCAAGACCGTGGCTAAGGAACGCTTCGAGATTGTTAAGATCACGACTGATGTTACTAAGTCCGCTGTGAACAATTACCAGTCCGTTGGTGACCAGCACTACGTTGCTGTTACCAAGGGTAAGGAAGTGTCTGACCACGTTATTATTGATGGACACATGCTCCCAGGTTATAAGATTAAGTACGAACTCTGGCGCAAGGATAACGCTAACCACAAGATCACTGACGAGTATGCTTACTCCGATGCCAAGAATGATGTGGTTAAGTACAACGTTCAGCATGTGTTGAAGTCTGGTCAGGCTACTGACGAGGTTGATGCATATAAGCTGTTCGAGTCGGGTGACTACTACTGGACTTATGACTTCACTAAGCCTGATAATTCTGAGAAGCATCTTGCTGGCGGTGCGGATGACAATGGTCAGCTGTTCCAGCCGCAGAACAACGCTCACGTGTATTCCAACAGGAATATCAAGTCTGAGTCGTTCCACGCTATCAGGATTACCACAGCTGCATACCGTTGGACTGGGAAGAACGAGAAGGCTCACGATACGGTTCGTATCGAGGGCTGGCTTGACCCGAAGTCTCAGATTGTATTTAACCTCATGAATTACGACGCTGAGAACACGGCTGAGTCTGCGGCCTCCACTAAGTCTAAGTCTGTTGAGGACCTCAAGTCCTCTGAGGGCAAGGCATTCGATAAGGATGCTTATGACCAGCAGCTTGATTCTGATGATGTGGTGGTTCCTGACGCCATCGACTTCTACTGGTCTGAAGTGGTGACACTGCCCACTAACGAGCAAGTGTTCCACCGTGGTGATAAGAACGAACCTTCTGAAAGCATTCGCTCTGTCGATGCCAAGACTGATACTGCAACTGAATACTTCCAGGGTACTCAGCTCCAGGATCACTCGGTGTTAACCAACATCAACTATGATAGTGCTATCCGCACTTACGCGGAGGGTAGCTACCAGGCTGGCCTTGACTCCCAGGAGCATACTGAGAAGTTCAAGGATGGTGAGCTCCGCTCCACTTGGCGTCTGTACAAGCAGGATGCTGGCGAAGACGCTTCCAAGGATGAGCTGATTGCTGTTCTGAACGGCAAGGACGCTCCAGAAGAAGTATCCAAGGGTATTCAGAGTGACGAAGACGCTGTTGTTCTCAAGCAGGGTATTAAGGAAGCTTCTTCCGCTAAGTGGGATACTTCCAAGGCCGAGCTTGGTGACTACTACTGGGTCAACGTCATCTGGAACGCTACGGACAACAAGGTAATCCAGACGGGTAAGTCTCGTGATCCTCGTGAGTCCTTTGCTGTAATCAAGGCTGACTCTGAGGCTCAGGTTGAGCGTGGAGTCAAGCAGACCTTGCAGGATACCGTAACTATTTACGGCCCGGTCAAGGAAGGCACTATGGTGTCTTGGAAGCTGTATCGTAGGACTATTCAGCCTCGCGATGCTGACGAAGAGACTCAGGCTTCGAACGGTATGGAGTTGGCTGCCAACTTTGATACTCCGTCTCACGGTGCTGTGTTGATTACCGCTGAGCAGGCCAAGGAAGCTAAGGAAACTGGAAAGGTGACTGTGAAGTCTCCTGAAAGTGACCGTGCGCAGGTTGGTGAGTACCACTGGGTATTCGCTCTGACTGCTCCGAAGAAGAACATTGACCCGACTACGTATGAGGGTGATGGAACTATCGTGAAGCCCGTGAAGGACGATAACGATATGTACACCACTGCTCATCTGGATGACTTTGATAAGTCCACTCCGGATACGTTGGATCCGTTCTTTGAGGATCTTGCTTACGAGCCTCATGAGGTTACGCAGGTTATCAACGCTGTTTCTAAGGCTCAGAAGTATGCTTATATCAATAAGGACTTCTATGATACCGTAATGTTCGAAGGCCATGTGGTCAAGGGCACGCAGGTTGAGTGGGATCTGTATAAGCAGGCCGATGACGAGGGCACCTCTGATGTGAGTAAGGATACCAAGATTCTTACCACTGATAGGGTTGTGCTTGGTGACGGTCAAATGACCGTTGAGTCCCCGAAGGTTCAGGTCAAGGAAGTTGGTACTTACTACTGGGTGCACCGCGTGTACTCGCCTGTTGAGCACCAGTTGATTGACGGTGAAGAAGAGCAGCAGCCTGAGTACAAGGAAGAGACCATGTTTGGTCACTTCTTCAGGGCTATCGGTAGCTTCTTCGGTCTGACGGATGACAAGAATAATTCTGCCACGGATGACTCCAAGGATGATGAGATTCCTGTTCTGGATGATCCTATCCTTGAAGGACTCCAGCGTGACCCTGAGGAAACCACATGGGTATTTAAGATTTACACCAAGGCTGAGCCGCTTCAGGAAGCTGGCACTGTCCTGTATGATACTGCATACATTGAAGGCCCCGTGCAAGAAGGTATGCGTGTCTACTTCCAGCTGTTCAAGCAGGATAAGGGCAGTGACTACATGAAGGATGAGCTCGTTGGAACCACCGGCTTCATGACCTTGCATAAGGGTCAGCACAAGTTGGTCTCCACGGGTATTAAGTCCTCTGATAAGGCAGCCAACTACTATTGGCGTGAGTCCCTGTACCCGCCTGAGAATCCGGATGAGCCCAGCTGCCCGCCGGATGACCATGGTAACCCGCCTTGTGGTGATGAAGGTTCTGATAAGCCTTGCAACCCGTGTGATGATCACGATTGCCCCGTGACCCCAGACGAGCCTAACAAGCCGAGTAATCCTGACTGCGATAACCCGAAGGGTGATTGCGTGCCTCCTTGCGACGAAGGTAGCAAGGATACTGATGGTGACGGTAAGAATGACACCAACAGTAAGGGTGAGACTTGCTTGCCGAAGTGCGACAAGGGCGAAAACGGTGGTGGTACCGGAACCGGTTCCGACACTTGCGCACCTGATACCGATAACGATGGCAAGAATGACAACTGCGAGGGTGTGAAGCCTCCGTGCGAGGGTACTTGTTACCCGCCTCTGAATGTTGAGAAGCCTCGTGTGCCCGACGAGTCTACTCACACCATTAAGGTCACTACTAACGCTCAGCAGACCTCTGCTCGCGTCGGTGATCTGGTACAAGATAAGGCTATTATCTCCGGTGATATGATTGATGGCTACGAAGTGGTCTTTGAAGCTTGGAAGCAGGCTGATGGGAATGACGTGTCTAAGGACAAGTTGGTGTTCACTTCTAATGCCGTTAGCGTGTCAGCTGGTGCTAAGGAAGTCTTGTCTCCTAAGTACAGCGTCGGTGAGACCGGTACTTACTACTGGCGTGAGAAGGTACTTAAGAAGTCTGATAAGAAGCAGATTACTTATGGTGCCCCTCGCGTGAAGGAAGAAACCTTCGTGGTCAAGGAAAAGTTGGCTATGACGGGTATTGATTCCGCAGTGTTGGTAGGTATTGCAGCCTTGCTGATGCTGGTTGCGGGAGCTGCGTCTAGCGTACTTCGCAAGCGCAACTAATCGCAAGAATTGCATAACTGAAAACTCTCCTTAACTAGTTAGCCCACCTTCTTTTGTCGGGAAGGTGGGCTAATTCTTTAATATGCTAAGGTTGCTTAAATAACAGTAAAACTTGTGGAATAGTATATGACTTCTTGTCGGTTTTGTATTTGGCAGGCTTATCAAATTTGGGTAAATCTTTGGTTGTTTAATTGAATTGGTTTTTATTTTGTTGGACTGTTGTTTCTTGTGATTGTCTGGTGCTGTTAGGAAGTTAAAGTAGTCTTTATAGGCTTTATTTTAGAATAGTCTTAGAATAGGGGCATTTTTAGAAAGTAACTGCAAGTAAGGCCTTTCAGTGGGTATTCCTTTAAAGTATATAATTCACGGGTATCTTGAAGTGTAGTATTTGTCTGAAAGTTATTTGTTATGGGAGGTTTTATGGGTGAGTTAATTGACGCCATTAGTGCAGATTATAGGCGTAAATCAAGTGAGACAAAAGAGCCTGTAACTGATGCTAAAGTTTTGTCTTTTCTACAGCAAAAGTGCGAGCAGATGTTCGCTCGTAAGAAATCTAATGATAGTGGTTTTCAAGCGTCTGTGATTAGTTTCAGGTTTGAAATAAGTGAAAGTCTTATGGCTAGCGTAATTAGGGCTACGCAGAATCCGGTATTTTCCAGTGCTTATAGAATAGTGCAGGAAGGTCGGCAAAGTAACGGTTCGTATATCGTAACTGTGTATCAGAAAGAGCTGGGATAATGGTAGCTGAAATTGATAGGAAAGTTGCGAATGGATTATATACGGTAACCGTTCAGAGTATCCGTCGTTGCTATGTCTCATACATATACACTCGAATAGACAAGGGGTACTCAGTAAGAATACTCGGTCTGGCTGATACAACTGGTGAGGTTGAGGGCTTTGAGTCCTTGGCTTGGCAGGCCTATAAGGTTGCTGGTTGGATTGGAGGAATCGGGTATATTGTCGTGTATGATACCCTTTTGCGTTTCAGGGAAACCCTGCTTGATGATTTGCAAACAAAGGGGCATTGCACTGCCAACGACTTATTCAGAATAACCTGTGAAAACGGCAAGCACAAAGTAAAAGCCAGCAGGCATATTCGTCGTGAGTTGGGTGAGGGTCACAGGTTGAAGTTGGCCAGAGGGTATTTGGTGTCCTTGGAGAGGGCTCGTAAAACAATTTCTGGTGTATCTTCGGAAGACAGTTGGGACGTCTTTAATAGTCTTGAGTCTGCTGTGGATGATACCAACAATGATTTGCTTTTGGTGTGAGGTGATGCGGTATGATGGATAAGACTCATGCTAAGGGTGGTCAGGTGGCGGCTCTCGGCGGGTATTTGTGGTTTCAGAACAGTGGCGTGATGTCACAGGTACCAGTGCCAGGTTATGTTGGTTTGCTTATAATTTACCCTTTTGCGGTATGGGCAAGCACGGCTCCTGATTTGGACCATGGCAAGAATAGTACCCCCAGTCATGATGTTGTCAGTAAAGCAATTTGGTATGTGTTGCATGCAACTACAAATTTGAGAAAAGGGGATGCGGCCAAAAGGTCTGGTTTATTCCGTGTTGGGTTTGTTTGATTGCAAGCATAGAAGTTGGCAGACTCATTCCTATGAGGCTTTGATAACGTTGTTCTTCTTGTCTTTGTATTTCGGTTCGGCTCAAATACCTTTGGGTATGAATGCAACTACAGCTGTCATTCTGAGATTGGTGTTCATGGGTATTTCCTTGGGCTGGCTGGCGCATATCTTCTTGGACGGCATAACACCAGAGGGTATTTGGCTGGCTAGCGCAAGATTAATTAATAGTGTAATTTTCCATAAAGAGGTTTTACCCTCAAAGGTTAAATTAGTGCCCAACATTAAGTTCTTCGTAACTGGCGCTCCCCCGAAGGGGCAGTGGAATTGGGAGAAGATATGGAGCACATTGCTTACAGCAGTATCTTGGGTGTTACTTCTAATTATAGTGTGGCAATGGTGTTATCCGTTAGTGCCTGACTATAGTAGTTTTAGTTAGGAAGTAATGATTCATACGCTTCACGCGGCAACAAATGGGATATTATGGAAAAGAGCTTAATGACGACTCCATTGTCGTTATCCTCTCGCAGTTCCAAGGGTAACCTCTTAAAGGTTGCGATTGCCCCTGTAATTGCTGTGATTGCTGTGATGACTTTGGCTGTTGGGCAGAGTTTCGCTGTTGGTGGTAGCTCCACCGATGACGCCACTGCTCAGCAGGAGCTGCACAGTTACGCATATTCCGAACTCGGCGGAAACAAGTACGAAGTCGAGGGCGGCGGTTACATGTACGGTAAGGACGTTATGTCCGACAAGGACTCTGCCAACAACTGGGATGTGAACAGCACTCAGTTTAGCAAGCTGAGCAAGAAGGGCCAGCAGGCTTTCACCGATGACCTTATTAAGGTTATGGATGATGCTGCTACTACTGACCAGACTCAGCAGGTGCAGCAGGGTACCACCAATGTGACTGATGAGACTACGCAGAACTGGCTGAAGTCGTTGCAGAGCAACCCAGGAATGGGTACTCGTATTTTGCAGCAAACCTTGGGTCAAACTAAGCCGGATTTCGTTTCGGCTAATGCTATCTACAAGCCGTTCTCTGGAATGGTGGGTACTCTGATTGCTCTCGTGGCTATTGTCATGATGGCTCTGCTTGCTCTCACCCTCGCGGTGGACTTGCTGTACATCACTGTTCCTCCGGCACGTGGTCTTGTGAAGGAAGATGGCTCCAGCCGTCTGGTAAGTCACGAGGCTATTTCTGCTGTGAAGCAGGCTGAAGATGGTGAAGGTAAGGGCGTGGCTCTGGGGTATTACCTCAAGAAGCGCTTCGTCTGCATCTTGGTACTGGCATTCTGCTTGGTGCTTTTGATTCAGGGTCAGATATTCAGCTTTGTTGGTACTATGGTTGATTTGACATTTGGCCTTGCCCAGATGTTCTTCACCAGCTGATAGTAGTCTGCTAGAGCGGAATCTCTAACGGGGCTGGGCAGGGATTAATCCCGGCTCAACCCCGTTTTTTAATTATAAATTTATACGTGGGAGCGTTAGAATCATGAAAAATAAGGTAAAGGGCATTTTCAAGGTTGTAATGTCCCTGCTTGTAAGTATACTTATGCTGGTGGGTATTTCCGCTGGCAATGCAATGGCTGTTGGGCAGGATGGTGACGGCGCTATCAATTCTATGATAATGTTGGTTAAGGGCGATAGTTCTTTGGCTCAGTATGCCCAAACCATCAGTACTGCTGTCCGAAACGATTCGGATGTCAAGGCTAATTTTAACCTATTGTATTACAGCTATGATAACGGTACAATGGAGTTTGATAACGCCAATTACAATAAATTGGAGTTGAAGGCTAAGCGCCAAGCCATGAAAATAGCTTTGGATGCCATAGGCTCTTCTAACTTAAGCAGTACCGTGAAGATGAAGTTCTACAACTTCGTGGCCGATCAGGACTCTGGAGTCTCTCAGGCCATTAGAACGTTGAGCAGTGATGCGAGCGCTGATGTTGCTGGCGCAATGGGTTGGCTTGCTCCCTACTATGGGGTATTCGCCACAATCTGGGGCTTACTCTGTATTCTAATCTTTATTATCATGGCGTTCAGTACTACTATCGACTTGGTGTATTTGGTCGTTCCTGTGGCTAGAAGCCTTATGACTGATAAGAAAACTGGTCGTCCTTGGTGCGTAAGCGTCGAAGCGTACAATGCCATTAAGAAGGATGAAGATTCTGGTGGCAAGGATAATTATATGGGGATATACCTAAGAACACGTTTTATCGCGTTCTTGGTTATCGGCACTATACTTACGATGATAGTTACTGGAACTATTTGGAACCCGTTCCTGTACTTTGGTAGCGCGTTCACTGACAGAGGGTATTAATCATGATGAAATTGTTGAAGAGAGTTTTGGCTGTTGTAATAACTTTGGTTACAACAGTAAGTGTCATGGTGCCTGCTGCCATGGCTGATGACACTACAACTGATAGTAATAATACCAGTACGGCTGTGACTGCCAGTAGTACGAATCAGTATCAGTTGTTTATTCAGCTGGCTCAAGGTAAAAAACTGACTTCTCAGGATATGGCTTTGTTGGGTGAATCCAGTTCTGAGGACGGTCAGAGGCAGTGGCAGTTCTTCGGTACGTTGCTGTCGAATTATTACGCGCCGTTCAGTACTGACCTTAAGTCTGATAAGTTAACTGATACTAAGACTGCTGGTGGTCAGGCTTATGCTAATATGATTAAGATTCTGACTTCTGGTAACGGTGGTTTCAACTTTGATAAGTCCACCGCGAAGATGATAGCTCAGGGGGTATTGGGTTCCGTTCAGAAGGACTCTGAAGAGTTGCATTTTGCGTATTGCAAGTCTGCTAATCTCCACGTTACGAAGAAGATGATTACTGGGGGTAAGTCGGAGGCCTCGGATAGCCTTAAGGAAGGCGAATGCAACCTAGATAGTAAAGGTCAGGAGCCTGTAACTTACTATAGCTTGATGGCAGCTGCTGTTGGTGATTTCCCGAGTTACGCAAAGAAGTTGGGAGTAGGAAATCCTGGTGCTGCACTGGAGGTTTCGGATTGGGCTCAGAAAGAAAATACGGTATTAAAAACTTCGGTAGGTAACGGTGTTGGTAAGGGTGACACTTTTAAGGATGCAAAGCGCAATGCTAATGTGGTGGTTGCTTATGGTGCCAAGAGTAAGTTCCCTGCTTTCGTTGCTGACATGTATGGTGAGGAGATAACTCCTAGTGTTTTAACACTTATCAATATTCTTAAGCATACTAATACCGGTATGGGTTATGGTTCATCTATGATAGACGCCAAGGGTATTAGTGAGGAGCCTAGCAAGGCGAACGATAAAGATTACATTAAGGACTTGCTTGCTAAGACCAAGGACCCTGAGAAGTACTTCACATTTGGTATTCCTCTGAAACTGTCTCCTTTTGGTGATTTGTGGATGGATGGTGTGGAGTCTAGTTTGATTGTTATGCCAGGTGCTTGGAATCCTATGATTTACATGCCTGTAAATGATGACGGTAAGGATGTAACAAACGCCAGAGGAACAGGCTTAGGCGGTTTGAATACTCTCTGGATTCAAGGGAGCAATGATGGTTTAATATCTGATTCTGGTGCTGCGAAAGCAGTTTGCAAAGAGGGTATTAACAAGAATACCAACTGCTTAATGGTGTCTAATCAGTTAGGTAATGATAGTGATTATCTTTATAACGTTAAGGGTGGCGGAGAACGAGATGGTTCCATGGATATTACCACTGGTTCTGGAGAGATAAGTGGTACGGATAATATTGGTGCCACTCCGGGAATGGGGCGTCGGTATGCTCTGCTTGTGAGAGGTGCAAGTTTGAGTAGCCTAGGTAAAGGTATTCTGGAGAGCTTCTTTAACACTGATACTGGCCAGAGGAAGGCACTTTCTGCCGGTTTTAATGCGTTCGTGAAGAAGTATAGTAATACTTCTATGAGAATGGTAAGACACTCGGCTAACAGTGGTGGTTTTTGGGCTCTTAACGATGTGTCTAATACCACTTTTGGTTTCCCTTGGTTTAACTATGCTGATAAGTTTACATCGAATGTGGGCATGGAAAATACTTTCAACAAGCATGGGGTATTTGTTCTAAATAATACTCTTGTTGATAGGGTTGGTTCCCACGACAAGAAGCGCCCAATTTATGATAATATGATGCTCGCTGACGACCTTGGTATGATTGCTAGTGTTGAGACGGCTTCTGATAAGGACGGAAAGTCTTCAGAGGATTCCACTGCTGCCGATGGTGATGTGGACATGTCTCAGTGGGCTGTGTGTTCCATCACAGCTCTTAATGGTAAGTATGGTCAGTGCTCTCCTGCCTCGGATAAAAAAGGAGCTGATAAGGTAAGTGAATTTGCTGACGCTGTTAAAGGCACCGGTACCGGTTTGAATGGTACTGACCAGCCGAAGAACGGTGAGACGCTTTCTGTTGATATTGCCAATTCCAAGATGCAGGCCATGTTCATTGTGAATTACGCAATGGCTGCTCAAGACCCTGACGGTAACGAAGACATCAAGAAAGTCTGGGCGAATACGGGGTATCGCTTCGCACTGGAAGAACTTCCTGCGCCTAAGCACTTCACTTTGGAGACTTCAGCTGACGACCAGGACGACCAGATGTCCAAGGACATCAAAAATTGGATTTGGTTCCTCCTGAACCCGACCACTGGTTTCCGTTACAAGATGACCTTGCTGTCCGGTGCCATCGCCTCGGTATTCGTGGGTTGGCACAATGATATGGTTGGTGCTAGTGGTGTGGGTAACTTACCAGGTACCACTAAGTACACTGGATTTAACGGTTATGTAACTACGCCTACGTTATCTGACATGGAGTGGGCAGACCAGATGGTGACGTGGTACAAAGACCACTTGCTATTAATAATAGTAGCGGTTTGCCTAATTCTAGTATGCTTTGTTGTCACCAACACTATAGGTATGCAGAAGGCGTTGGTCAGTATGGTGGCCTTCGCGGTATTGGCCATGATACCCGCAACGGCTGTTGATGCTGTTGCTAATATCTCCAACGGTATTAGTGACCGGTTATATAGTGGTAAGTTCACCTACTGGGCGTTGGCTCAGCACGAAACCTATGCTGAGGGTATTGCTGACGCGGTTAATCAGAGTCAGGATACGTCCGGCGACGGTGGGTTAACCAAGTACATGCAGACCATCTACGGTATTGGTTCCGGTGGAGGTGCCTCGGCTAATAATGCCGGCGGTAACCGTGGTGCGTCTATTGCTACTGATTCCGGCAACACCTCGTTTGATTACAACTCTCAGGGTGACAACAACATCCTGTTGAAGTGGCAAGCGCCTAAGAAGCTGACGGATAATATTGCTCAGTCTACTGAAAAAGACGGCTCATGGATGGGTATTAAGTCCAGCTGGATGACCTTCCTCAACCCGGTTTTGCAGAATAGCTTCTCCGGCCAGACCTTCAATTCAAATGACAATAGCTATTTGTACAGGGACTACACTGATTTGGGTAATTACTCACAGTACGTATATTTGGCGTTAAGTGAGGGTTCTCCGAACGCCGAGACGAAAGTACCGTACAATAGTACTATTGATACAAGCTGGTGGGATAAGAATCTACAAACTATGTATGCGAATGCTAGTACTGTTTACTCTCAGGATAGGCAGGATGGTCTCAATAACTTTGGTATGGAAATGCCGAAGCACTGGGTTATGCCATTCGGTAGTAGTATCTACGATACCAGTATTCACCATAATTCAGTAGATGGTTTGCAGCAAGGTCAGACTGTTGGTCTGAGTCCTACATGCCTGAAGTATGGTCTGCCTCTGCTTAACCAGTATGGTAAGAGCGGTATGACCTTCGCTACATACAAGAGTATTAATTCTTGTATGGTTGACGGTGGTGACACTAAGGGTAAATCTGAGGCTGACTACGGAAGCTTGACAGCTTATGAGTTGATGTCTGAAAGCCCGTTCTTCTGGCAGAGCTTCAACCTGTATGACCAGGGTATGTCTCCTACTGTTGGTACTTCTGGTGGGTTCAAGGATGTGGTACTGCCTAGTGGTGGACTTTCCTACTTCTATGATACGGACACTGATAAGAATAGTTCTGAATCCGTGTCTACTGGAGAAATGAAAGACTACCTAGATATGAAAGGTCTGTTCACCTACTTCATGCCGTATGCTCGAATGGGTAACAAGATAGTGAACGATTACTTTGATACCTATGGCAGGGTGTACTATGACGGTATTTCCTCTGAGGATGGTCATGCTGATGATTATAAGTCGGACCCTGTGGCGTTGCGTAAGTACTGGCATAATGTGAATCTTGCACACTTGTACAGTATCTACACGCCTTGGGTTGACCTCATGGACAAGGCAGGGTATTCCAAGCCGGTGACAGTTAATTACAACGGTAAGAAGTTCGTTGTTGATAACCCGACTGACCCTGCAACTTACCCTGCTGATAGGCCGATGGTCTTTAGCAAGGCTGAGCAGACGAAGTATGGCTTGAAGGATTCTCAGCTTACTGAAGTTGAGCGTAAGATTCAGAAGGTGGAAGAAGACACTGAAAGTGATTATATTGACCTGCTGAATTACTACACGTTTAACGATAACGTGTTGAATACGGCTGCTGCAATGAGATTCACCTTCAACTTCAACCGTATCTTCAGCGAATCGAAGCCTGCTAACTTCGGTAACGATACTGTTACTCTGTACCCGCAGAACTATGAGTTGAAGAACTTCACCTATGATGCGTACCTGCGCTTGATTATCAATAGTTCCACAAGTCAAAAGCTCAATGGGTATTCATATAATGATTCTGATAACACAGGCGCTGGCTTCTACGCTCAGACAGTCCAGAACTCCTCGTTAATGACTGCTCTAGGCTTCATAGTATTGGATACATTGGCTATCTACGTGGTGCCGGTATTGAAGTCCGTGTTCATAGTAGGTATTTACCTAATGCTTATCATATTGCTGTTGGCAACAGTATTTAAGCTGGAAGATAATCCTTGGGGTAAATTCCTAACAACTATGGGTAAACCTATGGGCGTTTTCTTCGCTATCACAACGTTGATGGCGTTTGTGGTAAGCTTGTTTATGAGTTCCGGTAGTAATGCTGTAACAGGTGACCAACAGTTCGTTATCAGGTTGGGTGACCCAACATTGGTGGTGTTTGCCATGATAGGCATAAATGCTCTGGTGGCGTTTGCCTACCTGATGTTGGCGAAGAAACTCTGCTTGGATATATGGCGAAACGGTAAAGATGTGGCTCTATCGGTTGCCGGAGTTGTAGGTGGCGTTGGTAAGGCAATAGCCGCTGGTTTCAGTAGCGCTGTGAAGGGTCAAGGCTTTAAGACTGGGTATTCCAAGAGCCTTGATACTGGAAAGGTGTCTAACGGCGGTCAGGGTAGTACCCTTGGTAGTAAGACGGGAGCTACTGAGTCTGGTTCGTATGCTGGTGATTCTGGTAGTGCGCACGGTAGAACGGCGGTTTTGCTGACGAAGAGGGCTAGCAACGAAACTCGCCGTACTGCTATTAAGAATTGGCGTCGTAGGCAGCACAAGGCTGAGGACGCTGATATCCAGACCAATGATAGGCAGAAGCCAAAAGAAGATAACGAGGGCGTGTTCAAGCTGGGTGGCAATACACCATCCAAGTTGGACGGCTCCGGCCACGAGAGCAAGCCTGCTGGTAAGGATAACCTAATCTAATAAAATTAAGGGTGGTAGGGTATTCTCTGCCACCCTGTTTTGAAAGGAGGTGCTTATGTTTTCATTAATGGTGTGCGTATTTTTAATACTTATACTTGCTGCTTTAAGGATGCTGAACGGTGCTCTCTGGGTGTCTAAAAAGGCGGCTGGATTGGCTTTAAGCACCTCTGGTAAAGCGGGTAAGGCTGTAATAGGTAAAGCCGGTGGAAAAGCAGGCCGACTGGGTAAAAGTGCTGTAGGAATTACTTTTGGCACTGCTAAAAGTGCTAGTGATATCGCTTTTGGAGCTGCAAGGTCGGGAGTAAAAGTATTAACTTGGGCCACAAGGTCTCTTCTGCTGATGTTCATACCTGCTGGATTGGCGGAGTTTTGTGTGGTGGCTGTAATTATCGCTACCTTGTCCGGTGGCATTTCGGCCTATGCAACCAATGTTTATACAGGTTTGAAGAAGACTAAGGAGACTTCTCAAGTGCAGGCTGCGGCCAGTGATAATACTGACAGTAAAGACGGCAGCGCGGCGGGTTCTTTCCAAAGTACTGACAACCCGGGTATTAAGGATGACGAGTGGAAGAAAGCCAGTAAATGGGCCAAGATGACCGTTAATACTGCTTTGGCAATAATACAAGATGATAATCTTCGTTATGAGCAGAGCACAAACAAGGGCAAGATGGACTGTGCTGTGTTCACTATAACAGCAGTAGAACTGGGTACTGGTCATACTTTTACTGGTAAGAAAATAACTAAGTATGACCCTCAGGATTACTTTAAGAATATAGAGCAGAGGTCTAAGCTGGATTTGCAAGAGTATCTGCCGTCCTACTCGCAGGTTTCCGCATACCCTGAGGGATCTAAAGGATTTATAGCAAGTGGCGCTCAGCCTAGCAATCCGCCAAGTAGCGTACTTCCAGGTGATATATTTTCTAATAGTGTGCATTCTCTTATGTATGCTGGGCATGATAAGAGTGGTAAGATTGTTCTGATTGAGTCTGGTGGTCCAGGTATGCAGGGGTATTTTAAGGATTTGAACCGTAAGGCTACGCGAACAGACATGGGTATTAGGCCATGGGGTGATAACGGGTCATATACTGTTATGCGTCCTTACGTTAATATGGAGTGATGGGTATGTCGAATTTTGAGGATTACAACACCCCAGGCGGTTCAATGCGCCCACAGCCGGGTCGAAATGTTATTGAACTGCCTGTAACAATTGAAGCTAATTCTGGTCGAAGTGGTGATACTAATACTCGCACTGCAGGTGCAGCTGTGGGTATTGTAATATGGGCGTTAATATCCTTCGGTGAGTTAACTGGTAGTGACCCTTGGGGGACTAAGTTATGGAAGCTTGTAATCTTCACTGTGGTGGCTATGGTGATTATACGCTTCGTGTTTCTTCAAGAGTATAAATATCGTAGAACATACTCCATCTTGCAGCAAAAGAAGAATCAGTTTGATTTATCGAATATCTGGGGTATTGTTTCCGTTGACGAGGACGAGCCGCATTTCGTGCATTTTCGTAATGGCGGAATAGGGTTGTTCGCCGCCATGGAAAATGACGTGGTGGTTGGAAAGCCTGATGATGATGAGTTCCAGAGCTATCAAGCTCTTGGCGATGCATATAATAGAGCTCATGATTACGAATTGAAAATGGTTCATGTGGACAACATGGATTTCATAGGTGAAGATGGCCGTCTTGATTATGCACGTCAGACAATGGCGGAGCGATGTGATAACCCTGAAATTCGTAGTTTGATGACAAGCATCTTTGATAATTTGCAGCGCCGCATGAATGATAATGTGACAACCTCTGACGTGTATGTGTTCAGCACTTCTAACATGACTAGTGATGTGTTCAGATATAACACAAAGCAGGTCTTGGACATCATGTGCAGAGGCAATTATGCCTCGTATCATTTTATGAGCCAGGCTGAAATCGGTACTTTGGTGAAGAGTCTGTTTAATCTGGGGAACTTCTCGGTGGTGGATGCTCTGGTGACCTCTTACAAGACGGAGAACATCAAGGGTATTAAGGTTCTGGACGCTAACTTTGATGATGGAACTTCTGAAGTTTATCTTAAGCCTTGGGATATTCGTCAAGCTGAAAAGAAAGAGCAGCAGCGTTCGGCTGCTCAGCGTCAGCAGCTTACTAAAAGAGAGAATGAGCGCCGTAAGCATGCTAGGAAGACCGGCCAACCTCCTGTTATGCCGGATAATGATTCTTTGGAGCTGTAGTTGCCTAGATTCGCGTAATTCGCTTGTAGTGGGCTAGTGGTTTAGTATATTTTGGAGGATGTGCCATGGCGGGTATTTCGCAGAGCAAGAATATAGCGGTAATTTTCGGGCCTAAAATAAGTTCAACTGGCGTTCCTATGGCTGTGAAGGCTGCCAAGGCTCTTAAGCAAATTAGGGATAATAATGATTACACCGGTTTCAAGACGCTTGATGATTACATTAACGCATATAATGATGCCAAGCTGTTTGATAAGGTGCTGCTGTTTGATACGGCAATGACAAATCCTCAAGAGGAATTACCAAGGTTGTATGACTTCCTGAATAGGTACTCGGCTAATACCTCCGTTATCTACATAGTCACTGTAAGCACTAACGAGGATAACATTAAGTTATTCAACAGCCTATACACAGTGAATAAGTATGCTGTGGTCAGGCTTCAGCGTGGTGTTTCCACTCAGGGAGCACCGGCTATCAGTACTTCTGACTTGGCTAATGTGTCCGATATGAGTCCTGTCGATGCTCGTGCTAAATTCCCTAAAGATAACGTGCATTCCATAGAGGTTGACTCCGACATTGAAGAGGACGTGCCTTTCAATGCTTCCGCTCCCGCACCGCAGCAAGAGGAGGAAAAAGACACCCAGAACGGGTATTCAGGTGCCTTTGGCATGTCCGACGACGACATGCATAGCGTAACAGGTTGGATGTCTGAGGAAGAGCCAGAGAATCAGAGCTTCGTGTCACAGCCCTCCAGTCAGACGGAGGACGTTCCTGACGAGGATGACATGCCTGATGAAGATGACGACGTGCCATCTATTTCTACTGAATTGTCTGATGTAGCGGATATTCCGAAGGGTGCACCAATTAATCAAGAGGATGCCCCTGACCCTTCAAGGCAGCAGATAGATATTAGTGGCGTGTCTTGCACTCTTATTAAGCCTACAAGTAAAATTCTTATTATGTTTTCTCCAACCAGCACGGAGTCCGCTAGTAATGTCGCTCTTAAGTTGGGTCTGCACTACAATAACATAGGTAAGAGTTCCTGCATCGTTGATTTGCAGAGCGACCACCAGATACTTGAGGCTATCAAGGATGATGTTGATGTCTCTGCTAACAATGGCACGGGCATGTGGCGCTTGGATACCAACAACCCTTACGTTGACAGTAATATTGCTTTTATCAGTGGTGGTAAAGGTAGCATAATAGACGCAAGGGCCATTCAGCTGGTTTCCCAAGTGAAGACAATGTGGCTGGGCTTTGATGTTGTAATGCTGCTTCTTAGCATTGATGTTATGCGTCTCTTTGAGGAGAACATTCGTTTTGACGACCAGCTGCCTCCGAACGCCCCAGAGGGTATTCTGATACCTCAAGTGGTTATGGTGTCGCAGACGGACACTGCTTCTATAGGCAAGGGTATTCAGAGGCTGACTGGTGATGGTGCCGTGGGTAATAACATGGCTTATCAATACGCAAACAACGGTATCTTGGCTTGGGATGGCAAGGGTTACGATAAGACTCATCGTATGCCTGATTTCGTTTATGACCGCGTACAATGGTACAAGTAATAGTTAGTGGGGTGCTTTAATGATTGTAATATTGGATAAGAAGCGCCACTCTTCTGATTATGATAGCGAATTTATCGTCGTAAACGATAATGTGGCACTTGAGAAAGTGAATGGTACAATTGATGCTCTGGTAGTCGGAGACTATACAAGCGACGACCTAGATTTGGGCTCGCTGTCCACCATGATTTCCTTTATGGACAGTCTGCCTAAAGTAATCTACGTTCGTAAGGACGAAGAAACCGACCCGAAGCTTGAATCCACCATCAGGGGTATTAACGGTGTCGTTGAAACAAATGTCGATTACCTAGACTCAAGAGAGGGTATTAATCGTTTAGTCAAGGGTGAAAATTACAATGCTGTTGCTCTGACAGACAGCATAGACGTACTGTCTGAGTTCGTCAAGAATTTCGAAGGCGGCACTATAAACAAAGGTCAAGCCCTTATCCTTGAAAATGCAGTTAATGAGGTGGTTTCCGATGCCAAGCGCAAGAATGAGACTTTGCAGCTGGCAACTGACACCTATATTAACGTGATTCAGGAATCCCAGGAATTGGTGAAGAGCATCAAGAAGAGGTCTACTGAGGTCAAGGACCAAGTAAGAAAACTCGCTGATGCGCTGAAAGCTTCCCAGAGGGTAGGAACCACGGGTATTCAAATGACTCCTGTGGCTGGTAGCGTAATCTCCATTTATCCTAGCTTTGATTTGGAGTGTAATTCTTCCAGACTTACATACATTATAAAAGACTTGGGTAGAACGCCCTATCTGACTACGTTCGTGTTGGGAATGTCGCAATACCTGAGTGAAAAGTATTCCAGGGACGTGAAAATCGTGTTTTTGGAGCCCACAGGGTATTTGTACGAAATGAAATACGCAAGTAGCGTCGAAGAGAAGCGCTTGTTCATTACTCAAAATAATATCAGTCAAACTTCGGATAAGGCTGTAATCACCCCTATTGTACATACTAATTACCCAATGAAGGAGAACGTGGGTAATATAATCAGTCGTCCTAATTACACTGGTCTGATTATAGTCGATAGGCTGGTGGCTGACGTCAGGCCTCTTATCCGAATAGAGGGTGTAAGACCTGTATATTGCGCTCCAAGTAGGGGTTGGTTTGACTTAAGGGGTAAGAATCTGCCTTGGTTCACCTCTATGCGTAAAAAAGAGGATCAGGGTGCGTTTGGTTATATCCCCAGTTATAAGAATTATGCGAATATGCCTAGGTTGGATAGGGAAGGTGCTTATGCTACGCTGTCTGATCTGTATGAGCAAGTAATAGATTTGGCTGGTTAATAAGGAGTAAATATGCTTGAAAGACTTGAAGGTGGGGTAAAAGGCGTCAAGATATGGTGGTGGGACCTTTGGAGGAAGGTACTCATTGACCATTACAACCGCCATAACTCCAGTGCGGGTATTATCAGTGATAGCAATGCCTACTATGACGTGCAAGCATTATATAGTGGAAGAAACAGAATTAGCGTATATTACACGCTAGATGAGTTTCCTGAGACATTGGCTATTAGGTACTCGGAGATGATACGAGATAGTCTTGCAGGTGCTGTGTATGTAAGAATCTCATTTGTCACCCTATTGGATAGGTATTCTACACCTTGGAATAGTGCGAAGATTAAGTCGAAGATTAGGACTTGGCGAACTATTGCTCAGGATTCTGATAGTACAGGTTCCGCTTATGATGCTCAAAAAGAGACAAAGCAACAAGACCGTACCAATCGTCGAGAAGCTTCGCTGTTTTACATGGCCGATGCAGAGCAGCGAAGAAGGCGTAAGTCTTTTAGGTTCCGCACCCTTATGATAGTCTCTGGTGTGCGTGGACCAGAGTTCGATAGAGGTATTATAAAAGTCGAAAAAGTGTGCTCGGACTTGGGTATTCGGGCTACTCGTGTAACGGAGAACCTAGACCGGTATATTGCATATTTTTCGCCGTTTAAGCAGGCGCATGATAGTCGTTTGGAAAAGGGAATCGGTAGTACGGTTTTAACCGACGAAATCTTGGCACGTTTCAATAATTATACGCAGGGTCAAGTAGGAATTGGGCCTGTGTATTGGGGGACAGACCTGTATTCCGACTATCCTGTGTGGAATGAAATTAAGAAGAAGAGTACTGACGCTGAGAACATTTTGGTGGTTGCTGAAACCGGTGGTGGTAAATCCTTCTTCGTGAAGACGGTGTTGCTTTGTATTCTGGCTGATAGGCGTTTTGATGCAACCATCATGGATATCGAAGGTTTCGAGTATACTCCGCTTATAGATGTTGTAGGTAAGTCCGATAAGTGCGTGCAGCTGAATATGGCTGAAGGCCAAGGAAAATATTTCGACTCTGTGGCCATCTACCAAACGGGTGACCCCACACTGGATGAAGATATGTATAACACCAGTAGGTCTTATACAGTGGCCATCCTGAAGACCTTGATGGGTGAGTACTCCAAGAATAACCAGTGGATAGACATTATCATCAACGATGCGGTCAGTAAGACATACCAAGAGGCTGGTGTGACTAACGACCCTGCAACATGGCCGAACAGTCACAAGCTAACATTGCATGACGTCTATCATACCGTCTTGGCCATGTATAAGGACGACGAGAAGCAAGCAGGGTATTCCAGCGTGGCTAGTGGCAAGGCTGACGTACGCAGTCTTTATGCAAATAACGAAGGCTACCTAGATGCTAAAGATAGGGTGATAGCGCAGCTTTCTCGTTACTTTGATAAGAACGGTACGCGAGCTGATGTGTTCGCTCACCCAGTGGGTATTGACACCATCAAAGATGCTAGAGTGGTGGTCTGTTCCTTTGGTCTGGCCGGTAAGACTGAGAAAACAATTGACCCTATCCAGCTGGCTTTAACACAGCTGTTCGCAGCGAATATTGCGGGTTTGAGAAGCCGCTTCGGTCAGCTGCGTGGAAAGTACAGCCTGAAACTATGGGAGGAGTTCCAGCGTTGGTCTAGCTTGCCTGACTCGGAGAAGACCATTGTTACTGCTTTGACAGGTGGTCGTAAGCTGGGTGATGTCAATATCATTATTACCAATAAGGTAAGTGATTTGCTTAACGGTGACAAGTTCGGTATTTTCGAGTCTGCCACGTCTTTCGCAATTGGTGCTGTTAACGATAGCGAAGTACGGCATGAGTTAGCTAAGAGGCTGAATGTTGAGCGGTTGATACCCGATTTGGATAGGTTGGCTTCCGATTCAGAGTCTAAGCAAGATAATGCTGCTTTTAGGTATGCATTTGTGGTTCACCCAAGTAAGGGTGTTGAGACGGTAACGAAGATGGTTTTGCCTCCTGAAGTTACCGAAAGTCCGTTGTTCAGGACGGGTGTTAAGAAGACTGACGAGACAGCTGCTACCGTGGATTCCTTGCAGAAGGCTTTGGATGAGCTGTCTGAGTTGGGTGTTGATATTAATGCTACCGGCTTGCTATCGGATGACTAATTTCCTGAATAAGACTATATACGGGTATTCGGTTTTCGTGTAATGGTGGTGGGTTATGGCAGACGCAAAAGGAACTGCTCAAAAAGGTAAGGGTAATACCAAAGAAGAGCTTGGTTATGATCCTGACAAGGGTATTGGAAAAGTCATTTTCTTCTTCTCCAAGAATAAATGGGCTACGGTAATCGCTGTTATAGTAGTCTTATCGGCTATAGCTGGAATAGTAATAAATGGTGTTATCTCCACTAATGCTAATAAAGCTGAGCAGGAGCAGGTTCAGGCTGAAATCAAGAAGAACCTCGCCGCAGCCAACCAGAAGCAGGACATTGGTCAAGGTACTGACCAGCAGCTTTTGCAATCACAGGAATCTTTGCGTGCAAGCTATGGTAACCCGCCTAAAGGCTATATATGGGATTGGAGTGGCAGCCTGCTGTCGTTGGGTGATACGTCCATGACATCGGAAGAAGTGCTGTACGCCTACCTGAAGGGTATTTCCACTCTGGACTTGGCTACGGTGCAAAAGTACAGCCGCGATTCTGCTGTTCACAAGACCTATTCTGCATACTTTGATGAGATTAATAATGCTGCTCAGAGTGGTTCCAGAAATAACGACTTTGAGAAGAATCTGTACCGTCAAGCAATGTTGTCATTGCAGGTGGATAGCATTGCCAGTACAACACTTTTCACGAATAACAAAGTCTCCTATACTGTTAATGTGAAAATGCTAGATTACTCGGATAAGTCGTTTACGGACAGCTCCGAAAACCGTGCCAGCATATTTGAAACCCTTGATAAGTACATTAACAGTGAAAGCGATAAAATTAAGGCAAAACAGTACCTGCAAGACTGGCTCCTCAAGTATTACACTGGCGGCAAGGCAAAGCTGTATGATAAGCAGGTTGATATCACCTTGCAGAAGTATCCTGACCTTAATACAGGCTGGCTGGTGTGCATAGATAATGACCTTGATAACAACTTCAAGTACAGCGATGGTAATGGTGTCTATGACTATGTCATGGATAATTACCAAGACTGGTACATTGACAAGGTCAAGGAAGAGAATCAGAAGGCGGCTGAGGACGCTAAGAAGCAAGTGGAGAATCAGCAATGAAGTTTTTAATTCTATTATTCTTGGGTTTGGTTGCTGTCTGGGCTAGGGATGTCCCTGCAATGGATAGCACAGTAGGCGAAGTGTTGTCGGGCAAAATAAAGTCTGATAAAGACACTCCGGGTATTCCAACTCTGCCTGCTGATAGCCAGAGTGCTACTGTGCAGCCTGATGCAGGTGTGTTTCCAAGTTCATCCATGGGCGGCTTTCCGGATTCGTCAATGGGTGGTTTCCCAGGTGCGCCTCAACTGCCCAGTCCGGTAGGTCAACAACCCCAGCAGGGGCAGTCTATGGAGTCTGGTAGTAAAGTTGGGGATGTGGTATCCTTTATCTGTGGTTTGGGTATGTTCATAGTTTTGCTTACGGTTATTTTCTCCTAGGAGGGTATTAATGTCAGCCCAAGAGGAGTTCAAAGCACATAGAGAGTTTATAAAGAATCCACCGACTGTAATGCCGGGAATGGAGAGTGAAGAGGTGCCGTTTCCAGGTGTGAATCCTAATAGTTCAGGGCCTAGTTTTGGTCCGCCACAGGGTGGTGGTTTGGGTCAGTCACCTTTTGGTAATTCTCCACTTAGTAGTCCCAGTATGGGTAATTCGCCTTTTAATAGCCCTAGCATGGGTAGTTCGCCGTTTAATAGTCCTAGTATGGGTAACTCGCCTTTGTTTGGTAACACCGCGCCAGGTTCTACAATGGGTGGTTTCCCAGGTCAGCAACAGCAGCAACAAAATAATGCACAGTGGGATCAGACCAAGGCTGAGTTAAAAGCTGGTTCTTTGAAAACTCTGACTGCTGTTGGTAAGGCAGCCATGGGTTCGTTTAGAACAACTTCCAAGTTCTGCTACTCCATTATGGGCACTCATATTGCAATCTTGGGTGCCGTGGAACTAGGCTTGGGTGTTGTCCTGTTTCTGGTGAATGTGTTCTTGCCAGGATGGTGTAATCAGTTTAGTGCATTTTGGTTCTCTGGTGCTGTAACCTCTTTAGTGGGTCTGGGTATTTGGCTTGTGTTTAATAAGAGTGGTGCCGAAGAGAAAGCGCGTTACGAAGAGAGTAAAAATAGTGTTCCTGTAGTAGCACCCATTCCTGCGCCTATGTCAGCTCCTACCTTTAATAGTGATGACTCTTTTTTAGGCAATGACTCAGATGAAGAGTCTGACGACGATGACGATGATGATTGGGACTTCGACCTTAACGAGGATGATGACAAAGAGGAAGAGGTAGTGGAGACCAAAGACCCGCAAGAGGTTTTGGATTCCACACCTACCTTGGATAAGGGTGTGTACACAAGGCAGTACTTGTATGATGCTTACAAGCAAGTTCTTCCTAAGAAGAACCCCGACTTCACCAACATGAACGAGCTTTCTGAAGACCTTGACGAGTTTGAAGAGTGGGGAACTAAGGTTCAGGCTTCCGCTGAAGTGGCTGGCCTAGACACAGAGAAAGTAATGCTTGAGGCTGTCTATGAGAATCTGGCTGTGTACCAGCTTAAGATTGTACGTCAGTCTGGCGCGGGTGCCAAAGAGAAAAAGCTTGTTGAAGAGGTTCTTAACGCATACAAGGTAGATGACATCGGTAGGGATATCGCGGAAAGAAAAGGTGCTTTCGCAACGTCCAGAACCGCCATGGGGTATTTGTTTATCACTATCTTTAAGTCCGTGCCTTACATGGTGACATTGGGTGACGCTTATAGCAGTTGCACAGACTGGGTGCTTGATACCAGTGTGAAGATTCCATGGGTATTCGGCGTATCTCAGGACGGTGAATTGTGGAAGGGTGACCTCCTTAAGATTGATAGCTTAATCATTTCCGGTATGCCTCGAAGTGGTAAGTCTTGGGATATGTTCTCCCTTATGTTGCAGATGTGCATGTGGATGTCCCCTGAGGACCTGACTTTCGAAGTCTTTGACGTCAAGGAGGGCATTTCCGAATACTCAAGCTTCACACTGCCTCATCTGAAGAGGTTTGAATCAGACCCTCAGCGCGTGGTAAATCGTATTTACGAAATAGTTAATGTGGAGGGCGATCGCCGTAAGAAGCTCCTCGCTAGTTATGGTGTGAAAAAGATTCAGGATTTGCCAGCTGATGTACATCTTCCGTACTTGTACGTGGTAATTGATGAGATGATTGGTCTTAACCAGGCAATTGAGCAAAAGTCTGGCAAGGAAGAGTTGAATAGGTTCAGGGATAACCTGAATAACCTCATCTCTCAGCTCCCCGCCACGGGTATTCGACCTTTGCTGGTACCGCACCGCATCGTGGATAAAGTCATACCTAAGACTTCTTCCAGCTTGGTGGCTTGCCGAGTTGCCCTGAAGATGGACACCGATGATGGCTTGAAGGGTGCTATCGATGAGAGCAGGGCAGCTTTTGGGTATTCCCTGCCTAATGCTGGTGACGCCGCTGCTAAGATTAACATTATGAATAGTGGTGAGCCTTTCTATGCAAGGAGTGTTGTTGCCACTCCAAGTGATGGAGAGAACATTAAAATTACCAAGTTCGTTCAGTCGATGTGGAAGCGTATTCTTCCTGATGCTAAGGGTTGGTGGGATGACCACAGCTTAGTGCCTAAAAGGGCTGTATCTTCTGAAAGTGTAGAGAAGGAAGAACCTGCTGAAGAGGTTACGCCTGTAAGGGATAATTGGGTTGATGATACCTCAGAGGCAGAGGAAGCCGTCAATCCCTTGGAAGACACTGATACTGGGGAAGACCCTTATTCCGTGTGGGATAACTTATAGAGGAGACTGATATGGGTTCTTTGGTGGTGTCTGTCGATTTAAGTGATGAAGAGCAGTCTTTGTTGGGTTCTTATGTAAGTAGTACCACTATGGGTATTCAGTCGGCTGACTCTTTTAAGAATTCGTTGCTTGAGGATATGGATAAATCGGGCGTGTATAATAGTGCAGGGTTGTCGGAAGATGAAAACACTGAAGAACCCTCGGCGGAGGATAAAAAGCCTCGGGAAGAGAAGAACGTTGTAGGTGATGTTGATTTCCTTAATAAGTTGAGGGAAGTTCAGCCTGAGAGTTCGTCTGCTGATGCGGGTGTGTTGAATAGTCTGTTTCCTCAGTCCATTTATGATGATTCCTCTGATGATGAAGATTCTGAAGAGTTGGGAGGGTGGGGTTCCTCTGACGCTGGCGAAGATGATGACGAAGAGGGCTTCGTTACTGATTTGTCTGAAGATGATGATTCTGACGATTCTGAGGAAGAGGACGAAGCTGACGAGGAGCCTATTCCTGATTTTTCTGATGAGGATGATGAAGAGGATGAAGAACCTATACCAGATTTGTCAGATGAAGAGGACGAAGATGATGAGGTGTCTATTCCAGACCTGTCTGACGAAGATGACGAGGACGATGAAGAACCTATTCCAGACTTATCTGATGAAGATGACGAGGACGATGGGGAGCCTATCCCAGACCTATCTGACGAGGATGACGAAGACGAAGGGGAGCCTATCCCAGACCTATCCGATGACGATGAAGACGAGTCTATCCTAGACCTATCTGGTGACGATGAAGAGTCTGATGACTCTGATGTAGAGGACTCAGACGAAGAGGGTGAGGGGTATTCACCTGAGGATGATGACGAAGAAGACTTCGTTATGGATTTGTCTGATGACGACGATTCTTATGAAGAGGACTCTGCTGATTCAGATAGCGACGAGTATGAGGATTCTTCTGAAGAGGCTTCCTCCTCTTCTGTGGTAGAGGAGAAGCATAGAATAACGACTAGGCAGGATGGGTATTCGATACAACCTCAGGCCAACGTTTCTGAGAAGCCTGACAATTTACCTGCAACAATTAAGGAATATCTGATTAGAAATCCGGGTAAGACGGAAGCTGAGCTTCTTAAGTTGTATCCTAAAGACCAGCTTAATAGGGAGCTTAAGAAGGGAAAGATTTACAAGTTTAGCGGCGTTTTCGGTGCGTAATATAGTAAGTGTGTTGGTGCTGGTTTAATAACTCTGTACTTCTTGGGTATTCTAGTGTATTGTATGCTTTTGGAGGTACGTATTTATGGCACGTCGTAAAGTGGTGTCCCTGTATAGAGACAGGTATCGAGGTGATTACCTTTCTGACGAGCAGTGTGATAAACTTGAGAGTATCAGAGATGCTTATGAGTCTGGGACTTACTTTAGGGATTTAAAGAAGTATCTTTATGACTTGCCGGAAGATTCTGTAGAATATATAAAGAGTACATACACTAGTGAGGGTTTAGATGACCTGCCAAAGGGTGAGTTAACTGACTCTCAGACAGTAATGCTTGCTTTCGGCTTGATAAGCAAATGTTGGCTTAGCGGTGATAGTGTGGGTCTGGGTAAGACCGTGTTGGTTGCCGCTCTTTACAATTATTTGAAAGAGCATTCCACTAAAGAAGAGCCTAAGTTGCTGTTCCTCGTCAATGAAGAGGACGTTATGCATCAGAACTGCAATCAGCTGATTAGGTTCACTGCAAGTTATTTTCAGGAGTCCACCGGTCGCAAGGCCAACGCACAGAAGCTTATTGATTTTTATCAGTCTAACGGGTATTTACCCAATGTGGTCGGCACGCATAGTTTGCTCCGTCAGCCGCTATTTCAAGAGCTTGTAAGCAATTATGTTCGAGAGACTGGTGAAGACCCATTTACTGTTGTGGTAATGGATGAGTCTGCTGTATTGGGTAATGATAAAACTCAAATTTATAAGCAAGCTGTTAGCATGTTCTCTGAGGTTGAGTACAAAGTATGCCTTAACGCAACTGAGTTTGATGTCAGTCTTGAGGAATTTTACAATCAGCTTAATTGGCTTGATCCTACGTTGTTGCCTACCAAGACGCAGTTCAGAAAAGATTACTTTGTCTTGCAATGGGACCCGTTCTTGGGGTATGCCGCTCCTACTGGCAAGTATAAGAATGCTAAGGATTTCAAATACAAAGTAGGGTATAGGTACATCGCTCGAACAAGAAAAGACTTGGGTGCTGTCATGGAGGACTGTACTGCTCAAATAGTAGAAGTGCCCATTAATAATTATCAAAAGAAGCTGCTTCGGGAGACCTCGCAGCCAGGCATGGCAATGAATTGCCCTTGGGGTATTGATAAATCAGCCGCAATCTCCTTTGATTACTGTCCAAAGCTGAAGTCTTTGGCGGATGTTTTGGATAGGGAGCTCGGTTATGATGTGGATGAGAACCCTGACCAGGTTCTGATTTACGCACATCACAAAGAAGCCCAGAGGGGTATTCTTCAGCTGATGAATAATTATTCTATTGCAGCCAGGGTATTGAATGGTGACACGCCTAGTGACGAGCGCAAAGAAATAGTCGAAGGCTTTAAGAATGGTGATTTCCCTGTATTGGTTACTAATGTTCAAAAGGGTTTGAATTTCGGTAACTGTGATTACATTATATACTATGAGTTCCCAAGTGTGGGAGAGGCCGTGCAGTTCGAGGGCCGTCTTACTCGTCAGGAGAATATTGTAGGTAAGCATGTGTATGTGCTGCTTACAAAGCCTAGGGAAATTAAGAGATTCAGAACTTTGCTTACTGACAGAGCCAAGGCTGTTAATGCATTCGCTGGTACTGATTACAGCATGGTTCTTGGGTTGCTCTTGGAGGGTGTGAATTCCATCGAAGTTTAGTGGTATACTGGTGTAAGAGTATTTTGGAAGGAGTGCAACGTGCTTGAAGGCTGCACATATAATTGCAATGATAATTACAAGGTGCTGAATCCTGCTACAGGTAAGTTGCAGCCATGCCCATATTGCACTCCTAGGCTCCAAGAGAATATCGAACGGGGTATTTTACCTCAGGATGGTGAAGACCTTCTTTCCTCTTATAATATTCGTAGAACCACGTATGTCTGGGATGACGTTGTTCCGGAGACCTCATGGTCTCACTTGGACAGCGACAAAGTGGAAGACGTAAAAAACGCGATACATGCTCTACTAGGGGTATTGGAGGATGTTAACGGTCAGTTGGATAGGTCTTATTGCTTTGGCCTGACAGAAAAGGGGAAGCCTGAGAATCTGATAGGGCCATTGGTTGTGACTGCGTTAAGGTCTGGTAAATCCGTGGCGAAGATAATGTCGGCCTCGGAGTATAATGCTATGTTGCTGTCGGATATTCCTGATGGTTTAAATGATATGCTAACTCCTGATGTGGTAATAATGCTTATCGACTCGGGGTGTACCAAGGCTTCATTGCTTGCTGTCAAGGGCTTGCTGGAACAGCGAGCGCTTAAGTATAAAGGTACTGTTCTTGTAACTACATGGTCTATGACCGCTGTTAGCAGATTACTGTCGTGGCATGATGATATTACTTTTTCTCAGTGTGAGCCGCATTTTATCTCCTATGTTGGTGTGAACACTGATAATAAGTCTTGGTACACCCGAGGTATCACAGGGTATTCCGCAAGCGAAGATGACGACGCTTTTAATTCTGACGATGTTGACAGTGGGTATTCCTTTGAAGACGGGGATTACGTGTCATAGTAATTTTAGTCTGTAATTCTTTCTTGTATTACTGTTATCGGGCTTGCCGTATTTCGTCCCTTGTTTAGGTATTGGCGAAATAATTTAATATGTAAGAGAAGTATACTGGTTTTGGTATAATTTATGCTATTCTAGGTAATAGTTTAGTTTGCCAACTTTTGGAGGTTGTAATGGCTGAGGAAAGCCTTAATTATGGTAATGAGTCTATTAATTACCTAGGTGAGATTGGTGGCCTGCGCCTCCGTCCTGAGTCTATGCTGGGTTCCGGTGGAATCGAGGGTGCTGAACACACAGTCATCGAGATGATTGGTAACTCCCTTGATGAAAAGAACTCCGGCTTTGGTGACAAGCTGGATATCAAGTGGTTTGGTGATGGTCGTATTTCCGTAAGAGATTACGGTCGTGGTATTCCGCTTGGTTATAATGATGCCCAAGGTGAGTATAACTGGAAGCTCATTTACAACCGTCTTTACGCGGGTGGTAAGTATACTGACTTCACGCCCCTTAAGTCTCTGACGCATGAAGACTGGAAGGGTATTACTCATAATAATTATTCTGAGAAGTTCGCCAAGTTGGGTATTAACTACTTGTTTTCGGTGGGCTTGAACGGTCTGGGTTCCACAGCAACTTGTGCAACCGCCGAAGTGTTCTTGGTTAAGTCCTACCGTGATGGTAAGGTCAGCTCTATGCAGTTTCACGCTGGTGTGGCTGACTGGGATGGGCTTCACATTGAAGACACTATGGAGGAGAACGGCACTTACGTTGAGTGGCGTCCTGACCCTGAGGTGTTTTCCGATGCAGACATTCCGGAGAAGTGGTTGCGCAATCTGTGCCGTGATTTCTCCTACTCCGCTGGTGTAACCATTGAATACACTGCCGCCGAAAAAGAGGCTGAGATTTTCCAGGCCTCTGACGTGTTTAACATGATGGCGCAGAATGTTGAGAATGGTTATGATGATAATGGTGATATTAATAACCTTGCTGTGGAGACTTCAGCGGGTATTTATCATAACACAGAGTCGGTGAAGAAGACCACTGATGGAACCGATTATGAAGTCGGTGTCATGGTGTATGACATCGCAATTGGTAGCACTGGTGAGTCTGGTAACTTCTCCCGCGTGTTCGTTAACAATATCGCAGTTCGTGGTGGAACGCCTCAAGAGGGCTTTGAAAGCGCTGTAGCTGGCTTCTTCTCGGAAAGAGCGAAAGAGAGGGGTATTCGACTTCGCCCGTCTGATTATGCAGGTAGCATTTCTCTGACGGCTAGTATCTTGGCGAACCTTACTAATTATCGTAACCAGACTAAGGATGAAATTAGCAACCAGTACATCTACACGGGTATTAATATGGCCGTTTCTGATATGCTTCGCCATGCTTATATCGTAGGTGCGCCATGGATTAAGAAGGCTGTGCAACGAGCTTTCAACTCCTATGAAGCTCGTATGCTTATGGAGCAGATGAAGGCTGAGTCCCGTGAGGTGAAGAAGGCTACTTCACGACCGGTTTCAGTGAAGAAGTTCCAGCCATGCCGTACCTACGGTAAGAAGGGTAAAGAGGAAGAGACTGAGCTTTGGATTGTTGAGGGTGATTCCGCGGGTGTGCACCTTTTGAACAGTCGTGACCCGAATTATCAGGCTCTGTATTACCTGCGTGGTAAGGGTCGTAACCCCATGAAAACCAATGCTGCTGAAGCTTTGACTTCTAACCAGGAGATTAGTGATGTCCTTAGTATCATTGGAATGGGCAATCGCTTAACTCAGGATGCTGATATTACTAAGTCCAAGATTGGAAAGGTTATCATCGCATCTGATGCTGATAGGGATGGTTATCATATCCGTATGCTGACCTTCCTTATTCTGTGGGTGTACGTGCCCGACATGCTATACAGTGGTAAGGTTTACGTGGACGAGCCTCCGCTGTGGCGCGTTGATACTCGAGATGGTAAGAAGCATTTCTACACTACTGATGCTGATTTCAACAAAGACCGTGAAAATCTTGACAGTGTGGGTATTGTTGGTTCTCCGCATCGTTATAAGGGTCTTGGTCAGATGGAAGAAGAGGATTTGGCTGAGGTCGTTATGGGACCTGAAAAGCGTATCCTGCACCAGGTCAAGGTTGATAGGGATGATACCTCTATTGATAATGTCTTGAATATCCTGTTTGGTTCTGATACTGAAGGTCGCAAGAGGGGTATTCTGGCTGGTGCCATGGGTGAAGATACTCTTGATGAGCGTATGCAAGAGCTTGACGAGCGTACTGATATTCTTAAGGGGTACGTGGTTGATGACACTATCGACGTTGAGCAAGTGGTGATTGGTTGATGTCAAAGAAAGATAAAAAGAAAAAAGAGAAGTTAACCCTGCGTCAACGAAAGATGTTGCTCTGGATTAAGCTGATGTCTCCTAGCAACTTGATGGAGGCAAAAACTTCTGTGGAAGATAATAATCTTCTGGAGGAGTCAAAAAACAGAAAGGGTATTGCCAAGTTTCTGAATATGCCGGTGGTCGGTAGATTCATTATGCTTCTGACTACTGCAATCCTGTGTTTGGCGTGTATCCAGGCGGCAACCTACACTTATAGCACTTTGCATAACCACCAAATTCTGGTAGCAGTCCAGAAAGAGAATGCTCTCGCGGCTGTACCGGTTCAGGAAATTAAAGACACTAGTGAGTTGGGTGAAATCGGTGACACGGTGGTAACCGTGTATGGTGATGAGGGTAAGCTTGTTCAGGTGTATCCTGCAACCCGTTCTGACGCTTCTTCTCACGGCAAGGGGTATTGGTTTGCCGAGAACAAAGCGTTGATTCGCCCTGCAACCCTGACTGAGATTTGGCGTGCCTCAGGAACAAGTGGTGCTTTTCCAAGTATTCTTTGGTTGGCGACTTTAACTGTTCTGATTGGCTCAAGGAGTTTCTTCGAGGGGTCATGGCTTGACATAAAAGTAAAGCGGTGGCAGTGGGTATTGCAAATTCTTAACGCGTTTTTGGTGTTACTTTACTGGCTGTTGTTTGTTACTCCCTTAATTGCTTAATAGGGTGTATACTGTATAGAAGAAAAGTTTTGTAGTGGAAGGAATTCTTCATGTCGGATTTAACCAAGGAGTTTGAGGACCTGTTCGACTCTGCTGAAGAGGTTGATGACTCTCTTAGCGTTTTCGATATAGATGAGGGTGATATTAATGCTCTTGCTCATCTGTATGATGGAAGTTCTGCTGGTTTCAAAGGTCTGGTAGAGGGGTATTCTGCATACGCTTTTGAGACAATGCAGAATCGTGCGTTCCCTGACGTAAGAGATGGCTTGAAGCCGGTTCAGCGTCGAATCGTGTTTGCTCTTGGTCAAGACCAGAAGAAGTTCTCGCACGAGAATAGCTCTCTGGAGGTTATTAGTCAGGCGTATCCTTGGCACCCGCATGGTGATTCGGCTATTTACGGTGCTGCCGTGCGTATGACGGATAAGAACAAGAGCTTTATGATTCCGCTTCTCCGTGGTGGTGGTAATGTCGGTAGCGTTATTCAGCCTGGCTCTGAAGCTGCTCCACGTTATAGTAAGATGTGGATGCACGACAATATCAAGGACTTTACTCGTGATATGGATGGTGCTTTCTGGAAGCCGGCAGAAGCAGATGAGACTAAAGTAGAGCCCGCTTATTTGCCGGTAAGGTATCCTTTCGTGTTGTGCAATCCGGCCATGGGTATTGCCGTTGGTATGGCCACTAATATTCCGGCTTATAATTTCTTTGACGTAATTAACCTTGCTATCAAGTATCTTAAGGGTGAGGACATTACTCACGAAGTAATGGCTCCTGATTTCCCGACTGGTGGTTTTGTCCTTAAGGATGACAAAGAGTTTTTGAAGATTCTGAATATTGGTCACGGTAAAGTCCATATTCGTGCTCGGGTGGAGATTTCTGATAGGCAGGACTGCATTGAAGTTCACGAAATTCCCTATGGTAAGACTCGTGATTCTATCATTGCTGCTATTAGTAATATTGTTAGCCCTCCAAAGGATAGGTATGTGGAGCCTATCAATGGCCTTAAGTCGGTTAGTAACTTTACCGGTCGTGATGGTAACAACATTACTATTGACTGCGCAAGGGGCACGGCCGAAAGCGTACTGCTTCACCTCTACAAGCGGGGTATTCTTCAGACCAACTTCACTGCGCGTCTGAACGTGGTGAACGGTAATATGCCTATTATCGGCGGCATCCCTGATATTTTGGAGGCTTGGTATGCTTCCCGTGAGAGGGTGCTAGCTCGGGTATTCAAGAAAGACTTGGAAGGCTACAAGCAAGCGTATATTCAGTACAGTTACTTTATGCGCTTGGTTTCCAACGAAGAATGGAAAGATGAGTATCTTCGTCGTATTACGAAGGTGTCCACTCCTAGCGCTGATGAGTACCTGCGTGAAATCTTTGATGATATTCCTGCTGATGTGGTAACTTGGATTAATCATCGTCGTGCGGCTGAATTTAACCGTGGCGGCAAGTACAAAGACCTCCTAGATGCCACCAGAAAGGGTATTGAAGAGGCGAAGTACAACTCTCAGAATATTAAAGAGTATGTTATTAAGGATTTGGAATCTCTAAAGACCGAACACTCCGGTCGTCATCCCCGAGTTTCGGAGTTGACTTCCAAGGTTTATAAGTTCATTAAGGTTTCTCAGCTCAAGTCTGAAGAGCGTGAAGAGCTTATTGATGATACTCCGGCTTGGTTCACAGTGACGACTGAAGGCCTACTGTACAAGACTCGTGACTCCCTGTCGTTGCCAGAGAACGAGGTGCTGTTCCAAGGTGTTCTGCCAGGAAATGCTGTTCTTATTGGCTTTGATATTTATGGTCGTATCCTGCGATTCTATGGTGAACAGTATGGTGTGTCAAATGCTGCTGTTAACTTGGCTGATTACTTCGAAGTGCCAATTGAGTGGCGAGTGGCAACCTCTGAGCACCCACAGTGGCATATCCAGTACCTGACTAACTTGGATGAGAAGAAGCGCTATATCTTCTATGATAACGGCAAGCTCTCTGTTCTGAATACCGCAGAGTATGGTGGCAAGTCCGTTCGCCGTCGTATTAACCAGTCTGGTATGCCTGCTGACATCGTTGAGCATTTGTTCGAGATTATCCACGAGGATGATATGCCGGAAGTGTTTGTGGGTATTGATGATGCTAAGTCTACGAAGGGTGGACCTACCTATCGTGTTGGTTGGCAGCTTACCAGTGAGATTAGGGATACTTCCTCGGCCAAGGCTGAAGTGAGACTGCTTGGTGGAGCCGAGCACCTGCTCTGCTGGACTGGTATTACCGAAGAGGAGCTGTCTGACATGTTCCACGGCCTTGAAGACGGCTACGAGGGTCGAGTGAAGCGTGGCCTTGATAGTGGTATCCTCACTGAAATTGCTAATAGGTGTGATTATGGTTCCTACGCCGAGTAGCGGGAAGGCGGGTGTCCGTGCCCGCCTTTCGGGTATCCGTCCCGTGTCGGGTATGCCCCGAAAACGCCTCTATATGGCTCTGTGCGGGGCTTTGGTGCCGTTTGGCTGTCGGGTTACGTATTCGTCCTGTTCGGGCTTCTATGGGGCTTCCGCGTGGGTCGCCGGTAGGTGAAGGGAGAGGCTGTGTCCAGTCTGTTGTTGGTGGTTGACGCCCAAATGGGTTTCCTGAATAAATTCCCAAATGACGTGGGTGTTGATTATGTTAATTATCTGGTTAATTATATAGATTCCTCCGCTTATGATAATGTGTGGGCGACAACCTTTATTAATACCAAGAATTCTAAGTTTGTGGAGTCTCTTGGGTATTCTGATTGCATGTCCGCCAGCAAGGATATTGCTCTGCCGAAGTCTCTATCGGCGCGTTGTACGGCGGTTTTCAAAAAGAAAACCTATTGTAACGCTGATAAGTTGTATTCCAGCTTGGTAAACCTAGGAATCGACAGCATTGACATCTGTGGTATGGACACCGAGTCCTGTGTCTACGCAACGGCAATGTGGCTGTTCAATCAGAAAAACTTCAAGGTAAGAGTGCTGTCTGACTTATGCATGTCTACTGGTGGTCTTAAAGCCCACACTGCCGCCTTGCAATTCCTTAAGGCTAACTTAGGTGATGATAACGTCAAGAGGGTTTTGAGCACAAAGCCGCTTATGGGCGAAGAGACGCCCAGGTCGGGTATTCTTTCCGAAGCTGAAAGTCTGGTTGACGGTGATAGGCAAGACCAGTACGGTACGCCGAAAGAGAATTTCGCTAGAATTTCCAAGTTGTGGAGTGCCTATCTGGGAGTAGAAATTAGTCCAGTGCAAGTGGCTAATTGTATGTCTTTGTTGAAGATAAGCCGTGCTGTTCATAGTAATAAAAGAGATACGTATGTGGACTTGGCTGGCTATGCGGCTTTAGCTGGAGAGCTGGCAGAAAATGACTAACCTCTATTGGATATTTAGAAACCTGTGGGTATTCGTGTGGCGTTATCTGATTTTGGTGGTGCTGATTCGTCTTACTATTCCGAATAAGCCCTCTTGGATTAGTGATGAGGTGTATCCTATAGTAGCGGGGTATGAGTGGAGAATTCCTCTGCTGGTATTCCTGCTCATAGCTATCGTAATGGTTTCGGCTGGTAGGGTGTTTAATATGTTTCCTGTTATTAGTTTAATTAGAGGGAAGGGTTTGACAAATGGCTTCAACGAAGAGTGATTTGTTGTACGCGGGTGGCCTAATTCTCTGGGAGATAGTGCTTCTCGCGGTTGTCTTTGGGTTGGCAGCATTTCTTAAGTCGTCTGGGATGCTGATGGCATATTATGGCTGTATTGCGCTGTTTTGTGTTTGGTCTGTAATGGCAGTGTTTTCCGTTGTTCAAATGGTTTGTGTGTTTGGTAAGGATTCTAAGAAGAAGTAATGATTAAAGTTAGCAAGTCGGATATGTATAAGCTCGCCAGTAAGTGGGGTGTTACAATTGATTTACTGGAGAAACTTCAGAAGCTATTGGAAAAGGTTGAGGATGCTTTCTCTCCTAGTGGCGTAATTTATTTTGTGCCGCTTAATGACGCGGATAGGTTCGCAGCTTCTGAGAGGGTGAAACATAAGGCCGGTTTGGGGTATACGCCTAAGAATGCTTTGGATAATACTCTTAAGTATGCGAAGCGTAACGGGTATTATGGTATTTTCTAAATAATTTATATCTGTCTTACTCATCGAGAGGAATTAAATGGCGGAAAGTAAAGAGGAACTCTACTCTCTTGAAGAGCTGGGTTATGAGCCTTTGGGTACGTTAGAGGATGACGACGATTCTCCTTCGGATTCTGAAGAACAGCAAGTGGTTAATACAACTGCTGAAAAGGAAGAAGAGGAAGCAAGTCTCAGTGCTGCCGAAGACGAAAAGTCTACAGAGGGTATTGAAAAAGAGAACACCTCTATCAAGGGCACCAAATTAAAGCTTAATCTTAAGTTTGATGGCTCCGCTGGAGTATCTCAGGCCAAGGGTGGTCTTTCTGCATCTAGTGGTGCTGTAATTGGTAGTCTGCTTTCCGACCATGATGATTCCCGCCTTAATGAAGCCTATGCGGGTTTAGGTAATGGTGCAATCCTCAGAGACGAAGACTGGGGTATTTGGCGCGTCTATTATGCGGTCAGAACGAATGTCTTTAAGCCGGATAAAGAATTTATTGTAGGCTTCCTTAATAGGAATAGGGAGCTCATACATTCTGCTGATGGCCGAAACATTACCTTAAAAGACTATGAGCCTGTAGCCGGTGATAATATCGCCGGTTACATTGCGGCTGTCGCTCGTCGTTATGAAGTTTTGTATGATAAGTACAAGACGCAGACTTACGAAGAATACCGAAAAGCTCTGGAAGTCTATAAGCTGCAATACAAAACTATTGAAACCAATAGGGTATTGCAGACCGCTCTTGACATCAACGGTGATGGTGTTAAAGTAGGTCGTAAGTATCTTCAGGGTAGTGAAGCTAGCTTTGGCTACGTAAGAGACGGTATGGCTGCTATTGGCTCTGTTACTGGTGACGGTCAGGGCGTTGTTCGTAAGAGCATGAAAGATGTGCTTTCAGATGTTGCTTCCGGTGACCAGACGCCACCGTACAAGGTGTGCGATTTCGCGGGTATTCCCTCGCTTAATAAAGTGATGGACGGTATTTGGACAAGTAATTTGTATTCTATTCTTGCTCCGCCTAAGGCTGGCAAAACTAAGTTTTGTAGTAGAATTTGTCATTCTGCTATTATGGCTGGTAAGAATGTAACTGTGTGGCCTGTTGAAGGCGGCGACGTGGAGTGGACAGCTCAGCAGCGAGCAATTCATTTTGATTACTTTCATAATGCTGGAAAAGACCCTGCTGATTGGGTTAGTGGTATTACACAGGATGTTATTCTGAAGAATAAGTTCGCTTCTGATAGTGTAAGGCGTCTAGAGCAAGTAAGCAGAAGTGACTTGCTGAACAATGAGTCTTATGGGTCTATTGATTTCGTTGAGGGTGAATTCAGTGAGGACACTTTTCTGGATAAGATAAAAGTGTCTGTGGATTACAACAATTCTTCTTTGGTGATTATCGATTACATGCAGTGGATTTCCGCCGCTAAGGGTAGTAAGAAAGCCAAGTGGGAGGCAATTCAGGATTCTTATAAAGAGCTGGCCAAGTTTGCAACTTCTGAGAATCTGGCTATTGTCTCTCCTGCGCAGTTTACTCAAGAGGCTATTAAGGGTCTAATTAAGTCTGGCGCGGATAGCGGCGCTGGAGACTTAAGAACGGCTAGTGGTGGTTCTGCCGAGGTTGTTCGTGCTAGTGATATTATTTTCGGCTTGTGGGCTACAACTCAAGACCTCGAGAATAACTATATGCAGATAATTTCAGTGCCATCTCGTAAGGTGAATGTATTCCCTAATATCAGCTTGGGTATTAACTTGGGTACTTGTCAGTTTATTGAATTGGCGAAAGACTCTGCTGAGTAGTTAATACCTCGTGTGTAGGGAGAGGATTTTGTCTGTTTGCAAAGAATGGCATGACGTTGTATCAATACGACACGAAGGTGTCGTAGCCTTGAATATGGTGAACCGTGATTATCACAGTAGCTATGAGAAGTCTCTGGATTTATTAGAGAGTGTAAAAACGCCTGATGATTTGTTGCGTGCTTCTGATAAACTATTGGTTGGTCTATCGGAAGAGGATAAGTTTCTTACGCAGGAGGCTTTTTTGGCGGCTGTTCAGGACTGGGTTAGAGGCTTAACTAGTTCTAATGCGCATAAGGATAAGATATTCTTCCGTATTAACCCTCGAAGGGTAATACTGTATGGTACTTGCATTATCCTGCCTTTCGGTATAGGCAGGGTGCTTTTCTCTGGAAGTTGCCCGTGGCTGACTAGGAAGAAGTTTATTCCAACGGCTATACAAGTGACACGTAATAGCAAGGGTAGTTACAAAGTTAAGATAGTGAAGTGTTCTAAGTCTCCAATAAAGTTGGGTTGGGATATTTTGGATAGCTATGCTGTGTATTGGGAAACTCTAGGAAGTCTGCGGGATATTCTTCGTGACCACCGAATGGGTATTAATGTAACAAAGAGATTGGAATCTTGGCTGGAAAGCAGGAGAGTATCAAATGAAGATTAACGGTCAAGACTTGACTCAAAATACTCAAGAGAGCAATGTTGAAGAGGCTGTTTACCAGAAGAAAAGTCCGAATAAAAAGGCAATTCTAATCGTTGTAGTAGTAATTCTCTCTTTGGCTGTGACAGCGGGTCTGGCAGTGGGTATTAGAAGCGTGTGGAAATCGACGCATCCAAGTACTGTGTCTATGTCATCTTCTACGCCTGAAGTGCAAGATGTGAAAAAGAGTAAGAAGAATTCATCTGTTGAGGGTGATAACCCCTCAGGGGGTATTCTCTCCGAGAGCGTCGCTGTCAAGAATATAGACGTTGATGACAATGATTTGGGTTATAGAACTTCTGTAATCTCCTACATTCCAGGTTACAAGACCGATGACGGTAAGTCTGCTATTCTGGTTGAATTTAAGTCAACGCCTAATGGTAGTTTGTACTCCAGCATGGATGTCAATTATCTGAAGCTTAAAATTAACGGTGAAGAGGTCTCCAGCTCGACTGATTTTAACAGGTCTGTGACTTCCTTAGGTTTGGATGTGTATTCTCCTGAAGAAAGTTCCTCTGGAGATGTTGAAGGATGGTTGGCATACCCTGTAGATAATGTCTCTGGTGAGGTAGACTTCGTATATTCAAGAGATTCTGTCAGTTTGGACTCTAGCGCGGTTTCTGATGGTGAGCAGAAGCCTGCTATGACAAAAGAGTTTAAGCTCTATGATAGCTCCAGTCAGAAATAATTACAATAAAATAGTGCTCAACTGCATTTGAATTTTTGTTTTAAGGGGCTACCATGTGCAAACCTAGGGTATTCCAGTTGGAAAAAGGCTTTTGTGCTGCCTTAATAACTGTTCTGGTGTTTTGCATGTTCCCTCTGGTGGCTAATGCTGAGTACGTGTTTAGTGCATCTACGGTTGACCCGTTTGTTAAAGAATGGTATCCTCATGTCGCTCCTTTGGCTAAGAAATATAAGTTTCCTGTAGCTTCCATGATGGCTCAGGCCGGTTGGGAGTCCGGATGGGGTTCACGTCCAGCATGTGGTACTAATTATTTTGGTATTAAACCTTGGCCACAATGGAAGGGTTCTTCTTGCAGCGAAGGCACTCAAGAAGAGTATTCACCGGGCACGCTGACTAACATTCAAGACGCTTTCGTGAAGCCTGCTGACGGCGACGAAAAATATATGATTTGGATACGTTTCCTCAAAGAGAATGACAGATATAAAGCTGCTTGGAGCCACCCGAATGATGCCCTACAGTTTAGTACTGAAATAGCCAAAGCGGGCTACGCAACAAGTAGCGCTTATCTGGATGCCATTACCTCTGCCGTCAAAGCAATTGAAGCTTCAATGGATAGGCAGAAACTAGCCTACAAAGACCTATCAGGAGTGAAAGACGCTACTGACGACAAGAAAGATACCAGCAGTAAAACCAGCGACGATGATGGTGGCAAACCTCTCAAAGAGGATGAATTAACTGGCATGCCTGACAGGAATGACTATTCTGCTAATAGTCTTAAGACCCCTGACGGCCAGCTTGACGGTATGCAAGGGTATAGTCTGGCCAGTTTGCAGGAAAATAGGTCTTTGGAGGCGAGCACCAAGATTTACCAAATAATCAGATATGCAATAGCCCTCATGGGTATTCTAATATTGCTGTATGGTTTGGCTTTGTCCATGGCTTGGCTTTTTGATAAGGCTAATACCGTAATAGATTTGGGTGGTTCCGGTGCTTTGGGTATTCTAACCAAGGGAAAACTTAACTTGGTTAAAGATAGATTTGATGCTGGCAAAACTAGAGTAACAGTGAGACGTTTAATAGTGATAATACTGATATGCTGGCTGGTAGGAGCGGCAATACTCACTGGTGCTCTGACAGGCTGGATATTGCAGGCTTACTGGTACATAATGGACTTGCTGGACAAGTAAGGAGGCGGGCATGAAAGTAGGTAAAGTATCCACCAATACAACGACGTATGACGAAGAGGAGGAGGTGGCCGCAGGTGACGGTAGGAAAAAGCAAATTGTAATCATTGCTGTGTTTTCCTTAATAATATTAGCTCTGATAGCAACAGCCATCTGGGGTTGGGGGTATTTACGGGCTAGGGATGTTGATACCTTGGCGCAAGAGCAAAGTACAAGTGCTGAAGAGTCTCTAAAAGAGGAGAAGAAGCAGCTTAAAAAAGAGAAATCCAAGACGGTGGTTTCTGATAAGCACACTGACGGCCTACCCGACGTGGATGCTGATAAGGCAACTGCAAAAGTGAATGACGGCTCAGTAATATCCAAAATGCGGGCAGAAGTAGGTGCCGCAGGCGACACCTCTCTTTTCAAGCCTAGTGATTATGATAATTACAATGCGAACATGCTTTTCGTTGCCTATGGCCTAGCAGACGAGGGAAGTGCCGTTGGAGCCGGAACAACTATCAAGGTTTCTGGTGATTATGCAATAGTGGGCTACCCGAACGGGTATTCGGTAATATTTAGCATTTCGCAAGATAGAATAGTCGATTTCAGGTCATCCGGTGAGGTGTTTGATTCCGGTGTATCTGGTAAAATGACTGAGCTGCTGGGTTCAAATGCCAAGTATATAACTGTTTATGGTAACGAGACTCTGCTTATAGATTCGACTAAAGAGCAATCAATTCAGGAGGCCTTCAAATGACAAAACGAAGAGGTTTATTTGGGGTATTCATAGCTCTGCTCTTAATCTTGGGCGTGTGTTTTGAGAGTGCTTTGGCTGGCTGGGCAAGTTTTGACCAAGCGTGGGGTGATGCTAATGCTCAAAAGGTTATCACTGAAATGGCTGCTCAGGGTAAGGAACGTGGTTGGAGCGCTGAGGCAATTTCTGGTTTATTGGGAAATGCCAATATCGAGAGTGGTTTTCAGCCAGGTGTGACAAATGGTATTGGTTGCTCTGGAATAGTGCAGTTTTGCTTTGGAAGAGCTACTGCAATGCAGACAGCTGTGCCAGACTGGAGGACTAACTATAAGGCGCAGATAAAATACATTTATGATGAGATGGGTGATGGATCTTTTATAAAGTTATATAATAGTAATATAGCTTGGTATGCAGCCGAAGTGCCGGGCAGTGAAGGTTGCGCTGTGGCTGATTTTAATGCCTTCAAGGGTATTAAGGATGCTAAATGTGCTGCCATAGCTTTTGCGGCAACCCACGAGAGGTGCGGTAATAGGGGTAACGTGGAGGCTGCCTGTGCAATTAGGGAGCGTGCGTCTTTTGCTGACCAAGCGGCTAAAAGTGGGAAAATAGGCAGTGCCAAGGCAGATGATTCTAATAAGGACGATAGTAAGAAGCAAGCAACCACTGACGATTCAGGTAAGCCTGTCACAGAAGATGAGTTAACGGGCATGCCGGATAGGAATGACTACAAATCCCAAAAAGGCTTTACCACGCCTAATAGTCAGCTTGATGGCCTCAGTGGGTATTCGGTCGCTACATTGAAGGATAACATCTCCTTAATGCAAGAGGTTAATGCTCGAAGTGCAATGCGCGCTGGAATCATGCTATTGGGTATTGCAATCTGGGTGTATGGTTTGGTTTTGGGCATGGCTTATATGTTTGATAAGGCCAATACTGTATTTGAGTTCAGTATGTTGGAAAAAGTTACTTTCGGCAGAATGAATCTGGTTAAGGACCGTTGGGACACCAGCAAGGTTAGAGTAACTAACCAAAGACTTTTCCTAATGATTTTAATCTGTGTGCTTGCCGGTTCCGTGGTGCTTAGTGGTGCAGTGTTCGATTGGGCGTTGGAATTGTACAGGTTTGCGAAGGATAAAGTAAGTTCGTTCACTGGTTGGCATATATCTTTCTAAGCAGGGTATTGTTCAAGAATAAGACTTGGAGGTAACCACTGTGTATTCTGGTACGCGGGTGGTGCGTTACGTTTGTTGAAAGGAAACGATTATGGTATACACGCTAGCTGATTTCGCGGAGAATCCGGAGGCTCAGAAGGCTCTGGCTGACTCTGTATTTGGTTCCATTGAGGGTAAGGTAGATTCTAAGCTTGTCGCTGCTTTCTCTCAGGTTACACTGAACTTGATTACTTTCGGTGCGCCTTGGGAACTTTACACTCCGCAGTCCTTCAAGGCTTTGGATAAGCCTACGGCAAAAGCATTAATTGAGTACTCCGGTGGTAATGAGAGCGTTTACAAGGAAGCCTGTGAAAAGGGCTTCGTTCTACATGTGAGCCCGAATGACATTAGTAAGATTTCAGCTCTCATTCAGGGTGCCCCTCTGGTGAAGGTCGACGCTTTCCAGTACGATAACACTCATGGTAAGGTAATCAAGACTGGCACGTATGACACGCCTCTGTTCTCGTCTCAGTTCCTGCAGTGCGTGTACAGTAAGGGTACCTCCAGCTACTACAAGCTCCAGGATGACGTGCAGAAGGCTCGCCTGTTCCAGGCCGGTCAGTCGCCTAAGCAGCCTGATATCCTCAAGGGTAACGGCAAGGTGGCTTTGCTGTCGCTGAACAACGATACTTGGGTGGCTCTACCGAACGCTGGCAAGATTCCTGCTTACAGCCTGAGCTTTGAGCAGTTTCAGCAGGCATCGGGTATTACCCCCAAGCCAATTGAAATCGGACCGAAGAGCCGTAGCTTCATCGTTGCCATCTGATTTTAAAAGACGGAAGAAGGGAGGGCAGTAAGCCCTCCCTATTCGTATTTAAGGCGGTTAATATGAAATCTGAAGTTCTGTTCGCTCGTCAAGGTATTGTTTCGGATGATAAGTTGCTTGCGTTGCTGGAGGGTAACTTTAAGGATATTAACGACTATCCTTATCTGTATGCGGTTATTCTGGCAATGAGTAACGTGGGTAGTATTGCTTTCTTCGGAACCATTGATTGCTATAGGCTCATGGCTGAGGGCTTAATTCAAGTCAAGGGGAATAAAATAAGGCTGCACGGAAAGTGGGGGACTAGAGCCACATTCTTTGGCGCTCGAATACGTGTGGTTTCCTTAACGAGGGACTTGCTGCTCAGGGCAGACACTGAAATAAAGAACATAAGAACTCCTTTGGAGAATAGTCTGGCTAAAGTCCCAGAAGAGATGTACATATCCTCCACTGTGGGTATTTGGCGTGCTTTAATACGGCAAGGAGTGTTAGAGAGCCTACAAGAAGAGAAAAAGGTATTACCAAAGAGGGAGAAGGAAGTTCTCTTCGGTAATGACGCCATGACTGGTTTTCAAGCTTTAGTTGCGCAGGATTATAACAACATGTAAATCTATGGTAGAATATCTTTTATGGTGAAGTTGACGAAAACACAGTTGCGTAAGTTCCTGAATTGGGCTTACCAAGGGAGTAAAGCCGCAGAGATTCAGACTGAGTATCCTGCTTTGGGCAAGTATAAGGGTTATAAAATCTCCGTGCGTGACTTCTACCAAAAGGGTTTGGTGGCAAGGGGTATTGTCAAGGATGATTGGTCAACTTACAAAGGCTCAGACAAAAGGTTGATGATGTGCCCTCTTCATGGTGACGAAAAGCCATCAATGGGCACTATCTTTGATAGGGATGGCGTGGAACTGTTTAACTGTTTCGGTTGTCGAAGAGCTGGAACAGTCATTGACTTGGCTGAAGGTTGCATACGGAAATATGGCAAGTCCTATTATTCCTCCGCTTTGGAGTGGGTTGTAAGGGCTTGCAGTGGTGACCTAGGGTATTCCGAGTTGGTCAGGTTTGCGAACGCGGTAAGTAAATCGGACGTAGGCGAGGAAATTCAGAGCAGAGGGTATTCCGAGTCTGATAACCTAATTCTGGAGGCTGCTGACTTGAATACGGAGTCCTCTTTGAGAGATGTGCTTGATGAGTACTCCAAGCTTGAGGCTGATTACAATAAAACGAAAGTATTCGATGTTGCCGGAATTCAGAGGGTATTCATAGCTAGTCTGCTGGTTAAAACCAAGGAAGATAATAATTAATTTTGTTGGTGAAATTATTTTTCTTCCGTTGTTAGGAGTGTTGTCATGGAGTATGACTATGTGCGTAGGACTGTTAATCCTTATGGTGTTAGACGTCAGCCCGCTTATCGTCGTCCTAGGTGTAGGTATGCGGTGATTAATTTTAATGGTACTATGTGGGCTTGCAGGCGTGGAGGTACGCATTGGACTCCTTATTTTCAGCAGGCTACTCAGTTTAAGTCGCAGGAGGAAGCTATGGAAGCCGTCAGGGTATTGCCGGGCAGCAGGATTGTAGTTGTTCCGCCGCACATGTGGAAGACTAGGTAATGGATAAGTACTCTGATATTTCTGGAATTTCCTCCCCTGTCTTACCGAATAATTCCGTTATAGTCGGCTTGGATATTTCGGTAACCAGCACCGGTCTGGCTATCATCTCCAATCAGGGTATTTGGCTTGATAACTTCTCGGTAAGTCGGGAGAAAGGCTATCTTGAGGATGCCAAGAGACGCATAGCTTTTCGGGGGTATTTGGAAAACACGCTGAAAGATTTTAATATCTATAGGGTCATCGTGGAAGACGTTTTCCTAGGTCAGAATGCTGTCACTTACCGAGAGTTAATCAACTTGAATACGGTAATCGACGAACTGTTGGTCACTAATAGGCTGAATATCTGTGACGATGCCTCTAAAATTATTGTTAGAGTGCAAAGCGGTGTCTGGAAAAAGTGGATACGCTCGAAGATAGAAGAGGGCCAGGGTATTATCCACGATAGTGGTAGATACTTGTCAGCTAAAGGTTTGGTTCGTGAGAGTCTTAGCGCTTGGGGTATTGACCCTGATAGCTTGGGCGGTGGCAAAGGCAACCAAGATCGCTGTGATGCCTTTGGAATGGCTTTCGGTTGGGTAGTCAATCAAGAGAAAACGCTTTCAGGTGAGAAGAAAGCCAAGAAAACTCAGAGTAAAGAATTAACTCTGTCTGATGTTGAGTTCTGGTATTCCAGTAATTTAAGTGAAAATTTATCCTTTGAATCCTATAGTCGCGGTCGCCAAGAGACTTTAATTAGCAAAGGCGAGTTGAATAGAATAATAACAAAAGGTAGCAAATCCTTCCAAGACTGGGTATTCAATTTGGTTGATAATAAAGATAGAATTTATATCGTGAAAGGCGCAAGTCTGGGTGCCCTAGGTAGGGAGCTAGGCTTTCCTGTCATTTGGGGCGGTGCTGATTTCGCTTTTTGCATAAAGTAAGGAGATTATCATGCGAATGATTGATTTTGTTAAGAACACTGCTGCTGTAGATGAATATCCTACATGGCGGGTAAGCGACTACTCAAAAGTGTTGGAGCAGAAGCAGGTTACTGTCATCGCTTTTTGTTCCATCTTAAAAGATGGAAATGGTAATACCGTAGGTGCCAGGATAACCTACTTCCCTGTTGCGTACATTGGTAATTTGCTGGCTACTAATGTTCTTGTGCCTTTCTCCTCTGATAAAGTTGCTCTGAATAAATCCGTACTGTTTCAGCCATCAGGGTATTTTAACGACGGTAACATTTGTACGTTCACCGTTGGTGCTAATTATGTCAGTTGTTGGAGGTCTGAGAGGGCTTTCTTTGTGGATGCTTTAATGATTTTGCAGACACGTGGAATGATGAATCCCATTGATTTTGATTCTGCTAAGTATACTACCATACTGAATAGCAAGGCTATTTATGAGAACTCAAAGAATAGTCGTAAATCTGATTACCCTAATAGTTGATTGGTGTTATACTTATATTGCTGGCCGAAAAGTGCTGGTGGAATAATTAAATCGGTCAGCTGATGGCTAGCTGGGTGAGCTGGCATATAGAGGTTAATTGGTAAAAGTTGCTCTGGCCAGAAATTGAGGAGAACGCCACCTTGGATGGGATTGTCCAAGGTGGCGTTCTGTTATTCCGCTCGTAAATAATATTGTGGTTTTTCATCTACGTATTAGGAGGATTTATGGGCTTCTTCGGAAATATAGTTAATGGTGTTGGCATGGGGATAGGAAATACCTTGACTAATAAATTGCTTAATAAGGGTCAAGAGCAGCAACCTCAATCCGGTGTGTACCCCAATCAGCAAGGTGGGTATTACCCGTTGCAACAACCGCAGCAAGGGTATTACCCGCAGCAGCAATTGCCTATGTCTGGTCAGCAGCAGGGGTACTATCCGCAGCAGCAGTTGCCAATGATGCAAGACCCGGTGACAGGTCAGATGATTCCTGCTGGAATGGGAATGTCTTATTCTCCTAGGCACGTGTCTGATTTGACCATGCAGCAGTTGCTTTCAGTGAGTACTGGTACGCCTGTGGCAAGCTATGTGGTCATTGAGGACAACCCTCCGGTATTCACGCACATTTGTCCTTTGAAAACTCCACGTGAGAATCCTATCTGTCAGATACCAATGCAGGTCATTAGTGTGGTTAATACTGATGGCACTCCTTATGACGTTCCCTGTTATTATTGCGGTCGTTGTGGTCAGTTGGTCGCATGTAAGACCGCGTATAGGTGATCTGTGGTATACTTAGGGTATCTAGGCAAGTTAGGAGAGTTATGGTAGACCTGTATTCGGGTAAGTTTATCCTCAAGAATTTGGATAAGCCTGAAAAGTTCGGTTTTCAAAACGGTTATACTGAGGAGATTAAAAACTTTATTCGTAAAGTAGTCTCAGGTATTTCAGAGTTGGATAATTTGGTTGATGGCAAGTGGTTTGTCTGCCCGACCACTGATACCTATATGAACAGTCTGGCTCTCGATTGGGATGGGTCAGTACTGACTAATGACTTTGATAAGGTTCTTCACCTTGGGTATTACCCAACGGATGAAAGCTCTTCTGACATCACTTTTACCATGTATGCCGCTTTCAATACGCTTTACTCTGTTAATGTCAGGGGTATGGTTGGCGAATATGATTATGCTGACTTAATTGGTTTTCTGGAGTGCCCAGGCCTTGAGTATGCCACTGCGGGTATTACGTTGGAAGACTGGCAGTCTTTGGATAAGGTGTTGGAAAGCGGCATTAGTAGCTACTCCAAGTACTTGGCTAATAAGAGTGTGAAGGAGCTTGCTCGTGTCTGATTTGCAGTACGTTCTTGATAATGTCACAGATGTGAAGTCCATGTCTGATGATGTCAAATCCGAGCTGGAAGAGCTTGTTGCTCATCTGAACGAGGCTTATGCCGAGGGCAATCCAGAGGTTGAAGACTCCATCTATGATTACCTCAAGGATAAGTTGCAGCAGGTGAATCCTGATAGTCCTCTCCTGCGTCAGACTTACGAAGAGACGCTTCAAGATTCTGACAGTCTGCAAGACAGGAATGGGTATTTCTCCGCCGTAGGCGAATGGGGTAATCTCCTCGAAGAGCATCCCATGATGTCGATTCAGACCATTAAGTCTTTTAACGACAGTGAGTTCTGGGACTTCTTTAATAGCCTTAACCAAACAGGTGATAACATATTTTGTAGCTACAAAATCAATGGTCACGGTATTCGTCTTGTATACAATGATGGTGAACTGGTATCCGCAACGTCTCGTGCGCGTCGAGGACGTGGAAAAGACATCACTGGCAAGGTGTCTCTTGCATTAGGCAATCACAAAGAGGAATTGGAAGGCCTTGGCGAAGTTGAAATTCGCGGCGAGCTGTGTCTGCCTTTCAAGAATCTGGCAAAGGCGCGTGAATATAATCCTGATATTAAGTCCGCTTTCAGTGCCGTAAGCTCTTTGCTTGGTAGTGACAGTGGCGATTATGCCAAGTTACTGGATTTGCTGGCGTATAACGTCTATACGGAAGATGCTCTGACTTTTGATAACAAGAGTGATGAGTATGATTGGCTTGAAGGTCACGGCTTTTCGGTGCCTGATAACGCCGTGGCTGAGTTCACAGAGGAAGACCTAAGTTCTGGAAAGAATGTACTAACCGCTGTTAAGGCGGTGCTATCCAGCTTTGAAGACTCCTATGATGACTTTGGGTATTTCTGTGACGGTTTGGTTCTGCAAGTAGATAGCAATGAGAAGTTTGCTGAACTAGGCGATGACGGTGTTCGTAACAAAGGTAATATTGCCCTCAAGGTCGGTCTATGGAAGCAGGAGGGCTACGTAGGCCGTGTAGTGGGTATTGAATGGACGAAGGGCATGTCTAAGATGTCACCTGTGGCCATTGTTGAAAGCGTTGACGAGCCAGGTAAGGGCGTGCTGGTGGCGCAGGGTAACCGCCCGAGTAGGGTTCCGTTGTATGAGCCGGCTAATATCTTGGTGTTGGGTGTTCGACCAGGTAGTTTGTTGCATTTTAATTATGGTGGCGAAAGTGCGGTAGTTCCTACTGATGAAAAGGGTCGCCCGTTTAAGGACTCTTCCGCTGCCGATAGGTTGAACGCTTGGCTGGAGAATAATATCTAGCGGCAGGTGTGGGGTATTTCATTCGTAAGAGGTAACATTCCGTTTGGGTGTTACCTCGTGGCGTTTCTGGGTGTAGGGAAGGTGGTTTTGAATGGACGAAGAGCCAGATTACAAGGATAATGAGTGGGATGACTCTGAGGATGACGATGAGGTAGATTTCAACATGGACTTATCTGATGATTCAGAAGATGACGATGATTCTGATATAGATTTGTCTGATGATTCAGAAGATGATGAAGACTCTGAGGATTCCAACATAGATTTATCTTCGGATGAAGATGATGATTCTGAGGACTCAGATATGGATTTATCTTCAGATGAAGACGAAGATTTTGAAGACTCTAATATAGATTTATCCTCGGATGAAGATGATACTTCGTCTGATGAGGATGCCTCCGGTTTTCCTACCGCAGGAAATATTTCTATGAATTCCTCTGAGGAAGAGGATAATTCTTCTGTTTTGAACGACTCTGATAGTTTTGAGGCCGCCATCAAGAGTATGGCGGGAGCATTTACCTTATCGCAAAAGAATATCTTTATTCCAGGTGATGTGGTTCTTTTGGAGTATGTTAAGGCTTCTAGGCGTGAGACACATTTGGGTCTTACTCAGTCCATAAGGGAAATGGGGCAGCTAGAGCCTATAGTGGTTATGGAGACGGCCTCCTACGCCACATTTAAGAGGGAATCTCCAGAAGGGGTATTCACTGGTAAAAAGTATATTCTTATAGATGGCTTGCGTAGGCTTTATTCTATGATTGCTTTGAAGGTAGAGCAGGCAAGAGCTACAATTATGTCTTTTGACGACCCTGAAAAGGCCACTGATGTTGCTGTTCTTATACGTTGTCTCTATAATAAGTCTGAGAGAATGTCTTGGCCTGAGCTCTGGGGTTATCTGCAAGTACTTGATGAGTCCTTTACTTTGGCTCCGAATATAGAGGAGTATTTGTTAGGGCTCGATGGCGGTGATGTTATGAAGCTGAAAGACATCATGGCTAACAAGGATAACTACCCAGATATAGTAGATGACCTGTTCTCTAAGAAAAAGACACTTATGCAGGCGTATAACGCGTTAAATAAGGCGCGTAAAGAGGAAGATAAGCTGGTTATTGAGGATCAAGCGGGTATTAGCCAAATAGATGAAGCTTCCGACATAGTAGATGATACCAAGCAAGAGGGCCTTTCTGAGGACGAGGTTAAAGACGTTCTTGAGATGGCCAATTCTGACTTGAGTGACGGTGATTTCGCTGGTGAAGATGCTGGTGCCGATTTAGCAATGGGGGCGGATGATTATGGGGCGCAAGACGTGCATGACCGTCATCCTCTTGACCCAGCGGTTAAGCAGGCTGTCTTGAGAAGAGATAACTTCACCTGCGTTTGCTGTGGTTTGACAGGTACTCCGTTCCTTGGTGCGTTGGTGGTTCATCATCCAATACCTGTGTTGGCCGGTGGTACTGATAAGTTCGAATCTCCGGTATTCATTGAGAGTGATGACGGTAAGACGTTAAGGCTGAATCCTGATAATAACCTGGTAACCCTTTGTGAAGCCTGCCACATTACCATTCACTCTATTCAGTTTAAGATGGGTGGTAAGGTACCCATGACGAAGGAGGAGTACGAAGGGTATTCTCCTGAGATGAAAGAGCGTCTGCGCCGCCTTAAGCTGTTTATCGATGTTGCTGTTCGCGCAGATAAGAAGCTGGGTAAGAAGCGCAGGGGTCTCAGGGTGGAGCACCGTAAGCCTTGGGAGGGTGTCGAAGATGCCGTGGCTGCTTACAACGGTTTTAAGCCTGAGGACGCTAAGCCTGTAATTGAGAAGGAATCTGAGGTGGAAGACAATGAGTAATGTTACGCAGTATATAGACAAGTCTTTCATACCTCCTATGGTGTGGAACATCCTGTTGCTCATTGTCATCGCTGGCGGTGTGTGGGTTGTCTGGGGTCTGTTGAAGAAGACCAAACATCTCGTCAAAGCTGTAATAACCGCCGTTCTTTTGGGTGTACTCATGGGTGGTATTCACTTCAATAACTGGATGGATTACAAGCATCTGGATAGCGCTTCGGTGGTGGTTGATGGTCAGTCCATCCCGATTAGGGGTATTCAGCAGATTGAAATTTCCGGTTCGCAAGCCAAGATTACGTATCGGGGTAAGACCTATACAATCTATAATAAGGATGTTGTTAACGCCCTTAAGAATTATAGTAATTTTGCCAAGAAGTAAAGGACTCGTTTGATGATTAAGTTAACTCCTGAATTATTGCAAAGGGAATTGTCAAGTTGTACGTATGCTGAGCAGGTGGTAATATCTTCTGTTATAGGCAACTTTTTGGCTGTTGGAAGCAATTGGGTGATTCTGCCAGAGGTGACCGACAATATAGCCAACTTGGTAAAGCCTTTGGAAGATTCTAAAAAGTGCAAATTGTGGAACTTGGCATTTGGTGCTGTGCTGGAGGTGAATCCAGCTTGGTTGGTCAGTAAGATTCTATTTGTGGGTAAAGAAGACCTCTCCAGGGTTAAAAAGCGCACAAAAGAGAATATGAGTGCCATCCAAGAGTACTTCACTCAGGAAGAGGGTATTCCTGATGAGGGCTATCTGGTGCTGTGGTCTACACTGGATACTGACAAAGTGGAAATCTCTCCAGATAACGAGTTGCCTAGCTTTAACGTAAGTCTTGAGCAGGTTCGTAGTAATATTGAAAATCTTGGTTATGAGTTGGCTGATTCCGAGCAAGTGGGTATTATCGGTGACGCTCAGGGCGTGCTATGTGTCTATTGGAAGAAAGACAAAGAGTATCCAAGTCTTTCTGAAGATGACGAGAAGGAAATGTTGGAGAAAGTCAAAGGTGTTGTAACCTCTGATGGTTTGGAAGATTTGGAGCTGTAATGGTTAAGTTGGTTGGTTACACTGTGGTTGGCAGTGATTGCAGAATAGAGTACCCTGTATTCGATGATGGGGGCGTCACTTACAAGGCTAAGAATAGGAATTGGAATCTGTCTGACTCCTCTACTTACGAAAAAGTAGGTGCTAACGATAATTCTTGGTGCCGCCTCGAAGAGAAGGAAATAGAGGAAGGTTCTAGGGTATTCGTCTTTTCCAAGGTTTTCTGCTCATACGCTAAGAAGTATTGCAAGACGTGGATTCCCAGTGGTTGGACTAAGACTTCGTATGGCGAAGCAATTTATGTGGGTAAGACGGTCAAGCTTAAGAGCGTACTTAATGTGCCTGACTCGGATTTGAATGGCTGGGGTAATATCTGTGAGCTGTACATGTTTTGCTTGCAGTCTGACATACTGACTTCCATTGTGAAAGATAACACGGTGAGGCTGGAATCTGCCTTGGTTGCTCTTGGATCATTCAATGCTGAAGACCTGATTAAGAAGGGTGCTCGTAATGATTATTATGCGTATCTCACATACGGTTGGAAGTTCCTTAAGAATGAAGACAAGGTCAATTTCTACGGCTTATTATATGATGGTGATGTTGCTGACGCAACCAGAAAGTTGGAGCACAGTGTGCAGCTGCGTAAGAAGAGCATAAATGACAGGTATTCGGTGTTGCTTTCGCTGCTCGGTATTGTCTTGGTGATTCTTGCGGCGGTTTTCAGCATGATGCGTGAAGGTACTGCATATTGGATGATTATCAGCTTGGCGCTGTTAATCTTCTCAGGGGTGGTTCTGGTGGAAGCCAACATCAAGTACTAGGAGTCTAAGAAGGTGCGTTAGTATGCCACAAACGGGGTATTACAAGCATAAGTCTGGTATTAACGCCGGAAAATATGAGTACTGGGATGGCGAGCGCTGGGCTGGTAATGGCCAAGTGTTCAACTCTAAGGAAGAGGCGCTTTCCAACCAAAGAAGCCAGAGAGCAGGAATGCCTCAAATGTCAGCTGGCATTCCCCAAGCGTCTTGGCAGCAGTCTATGCAACCGCAAAATCAGCAAAATACTGCTAATAAGAAGGGTAAAAACAAGCCCGCGAAGAAGAAGCATACATGGGTGTGGGTGCTTCTGGGTATTCTGTTGGCGGCTGCTTTAATTGGTGGTGGCGTGGTGTGGTATCTGGCCACTACACCTGCACAGGAAATTACCGGTAGTGCCAAGCCTGCTCCTGAGGTGAATATGAAAGTGGGTACTACTCAGAAGGGTCAGGATGAAGCTGATGCTGGCACAGCGGCTAATGGCGCATTAAGCAAGGAACAGCTTGAGGAGAAGGCTAAGCAGGCTGAAAAAGAGGGGAACAGTGCCATGGCTGATTACTACAAGACATTGGCTAAGAGCGCTCCCAAAGCTGAGGAGAAAGCTACAGATAATACCGAGTCTGCGAATCTTACGGCTGCAAAAGAGATAGCCACGGGTATTAGTCAAGGCCAGTGCTCTGCCATGAAAGACAAGTATGGCAGCAAGTTGGATGATACTCAATTCCCTTGTGATGGTTATGACGCCAATAAGGGTGAAGTAAAAGTTCTTTCGGACGATAAATCCACCGCCACTCAAGCTGAAGAAATCAAATTGCAGTGGGGTCAAGACAAAGACAAGCAGCAGGGTATTGACATCATCTTTGATGCTTCCGGTGCTGTGACAAGTGCTTTGCCTATCAAGAACTGAGGGTTATTGTGAAAATTGGTGGAAAAGACACAAAAGCGGCTACTAATTCTTATGACTCCGAAGAGGAGACTGGAAAAGGTAGCAATACCTTTTTGATTGCTGGATTAGTTGGCTTTGTTGTGTTGTTGGTAATTGCCTTTGTAATTGTTGGTGTGTTCTTTTTCACTAAGAATAGTTCTGTTTCTGATTCTAAAACTGTGGCTGACGTGTCCCGTGTGGAAAATAATAAGACGCTGAATAATAAGTCGGCTGAAACTGATGATTCTGTCTATGGCGGTTTAACTAAGGAGCAGTATGATGAAAAGATTAAGAAGGCGAGGGAAGATGGTGATGACGCTCTGGTTAAGCAGTATGAAAAGCTCAAGGAGGAGAATCCTGAAGTCTCCAAGCCTGATACTTCTGATAAGAATTTGCAAAAAGTCGAGGACATTGCAACTAGGTTCATAAATGGAGACTGCCAGGGTATTCATTCGGAGTATGGGATAACAGAAGAAATGCTGCCTTGCTCTTCAGTTCAGAAAATTGATAATGCAAAAGTTGATGTAACTACGGTAACCACTATTTCTAACGGTGATAAAACTTATAATGTATCCTTGACAGAGAGTCAGGGCCTTGGTGTAACTTTGGATTCCAGCTCTAAAGTTTTGTCTGTTGCGTCCTCGTATATAGGAATGGAGCCGACTCCAAATGAAGAGGATACTAAGTAAATTACTGGTAGGCATTACAGTTTGTTTCTATTTGCTTGCTGTAATGCTGGTAGGCGCCATCATCGCTAACGCAGGGTATTTGTATGATGGTGATACGCTGTCGGACCCGAAGAAGCCTTGGACTTGGGTGCAGGGCAAGGCTCCATGGTCTGGGTATCCTATGAATGGTGTCAGCAGCTCAAGCTTGGGTGAAGCTGGGTGTATGATACACTCCATGACGGAGATACTGCTAAAAGCTGGGGTTAAAGATTATGGTTATACGCCGCGGGACTTTGTCAATGATGCTGAAGCAAGTGGCTATCGTTATGGTGTAACTTCGCAGGGTGGCGGTTATGGTGGTAGCCTTGCTATCATGGCGGCTGCATTGGGTAAAGACGTTTTGGTCTATACTGGTCAAGGCGGCACAATGTCGTATGACGAGGTTACTAAGCGTGTAAAAGGTGGCGAGCAGGCGCTTTTCCATAACCAGAATTCAACAGGCATAGTTCACTGGATAGCCACTGATTACGTGGATGAAAAAGGTGTTTTGCATCTTCTTGATAGTGGTATGCAGCACGCTGATTCCAGTCTGACAACCGCCCAAAAAGATGATAGCAGAATTGGTTCGCAGACTTATGTTTCGCATTGGTATAAGTTGAAGTCTGGTTCTTGGAAGACTATAGACCCTAAGGGTAAAACTGGAAATACTGACGAAAAGAAAGAGTCCGCAAAAACTGATACAAGTAGTGAGAATAAGCCGGTCACAGAGGATGACTTGACTGGTATGCCTGATAGGAATGATTATCAGGCCGGAAGTGCTCTTAAGATGCCAGGCAGCGACATAGATAGTTCCACGAAGAAAGATGTTGCGGCACTTAAAGAGGTAAATACTAATAGAGTACAGGATGATTGGGGCAAGATTGGTAGATACTCTGTAATGCTTATAGCTATTTTTATATTCCTATATGGCGTGGTAATAATACCTATGTGCTTTATATTTGATAGGGTTAATACTGTCCTAGATTTCAGTTTGGTAAGAGCTGTTACTTTTGGTAAAATGGAGACCCTGCCTGCTGGAATGACAGAAGATGACCTTATTTCCAAGAAAGGAAAGCCCGTAGGGTATTTAACGACCAAAGGTCTTAATATGAGGCTGGTTTTATGCTTTGTTGTAAGTGCCATACTATTTAGTGGAATCTATCAGGGCTGGTTGATTAACTTTTGGTATTGGTTTGTTGACTTTAATAATAACGGTGGTATAACGGGGGATAATTGATGAAAGTTCAGGGCAAAGACACTAAGAATCTTGAGAAGACTAGCAGTAGTAAAACCGCTGTAAAAACTAAGGAAAAGCCTGATAGAAATTGGGCTATGCTGGGTGCTATAATTATAGTGGTCTTGCTGGTACTTACTATGGTTGTAGTAATCTCCTTTAGTAGCCATGTAAGTAGTAGCACTAAAACTTCGAAGTCGCAAGAAATAGAAACAGTTGCCGGAGATTTGGGTAGTAGCTCTAATAGCAAGAAAGAGTTGAATTCGGGAACTGAGAAAGAGCTTCCTGAGTTGAAGGAGGGTGAAGCCCGGTCTGATGCTGATTTGGAGAGTCTTGCTGAATTAGCAGAGAAGCAGGGTGATACTCAAAGGGCTGCGTATTTAAGAAGTCTTAAGGGTCAGGGTATTAAAAGAGATAAGGTCGCTACCAAAGATAGTGCGGAATCTGCTGCAGCTTCGGTTATGGAGGATATTAAGTCGCTGTCTTGTTCTGATTTTCAGGCTAAATACAAGAATAGTGGCATAGCTGATTGTGATTCTTACGCTAGCTTTAACTCTCTTTTGCAGAAAAAGGGGTATTCTCTTGACTACCGTTACTCTGATAATGATAAGACTTGGTTCACGTATGTAGTGCCTGATAACGGGGGTGGCGTTGTAGTCTATATACAAAAGGATAACAGCGTAGGTGAGGTACAATTTGCTGTGTACAACCCGCCGTTAACTGGGGAGAAGTAGAAATGTTACGGAAATTAGTAAAAGCGTTATATGGAGCGTTTGCTGCGTTGTTAACGATAGCCCTGTTTGCGCCCAGTGCTTCGGCTTTCGTGTTGTATGATGGTGATACTAAATCTGACCCTAAAAAGTCTTGGACTTGGTCTCAGAATGCGGCATCTTGGTCAAGTAGTACTTGGTTAGGAGGCTTTCTAGGTGAGTCTGGCTGCATGATTCATTCCATGACTGAGATTCTTAGGAAGTCCGGTACGGTAGGGGATGATTACACTCCCGCGAATTTTGTGAATGATGCCCGTGCTTCTGGGTTCCAGTGGGGTATTACTGCGAATGGTTATGGCTTATTGTCTCCTAATTTGGGTGTGCCCTCTAAGGGTGTTATAAATAGTGGTCAACAGGTAGGTAGTCAGGGTGGTGCGGCACTGGGAAAGCCTACTTGGGATGATATTAAGAATGGCGTTAAGTCCGGTAAGCAGTATATAGTTCATGTTCAGACATCTTACGGACCGCACTGGGTTGCCACCGATTACGTGGGTAGTGATGGCACTATGCACATGCTTGATTCCGGTTTTGATGAGAAGCAGGACTCCAGCTTAAAGACAATGTTGGCAGTGCAGGGTGCGGGTGGTAACGCTGGTAGCCCTAGTGCATACACGGAGTTTAGTTTAACTAAAGGTTCTTGGAAAACAATGGACCCTAAGGGTGGCGGTTCGACATCCTCTTCAACTGAAGAAAAGAAGCCAGCAGCTACTAGTGATGATAAAGATAAAATGGTTACTGAGGACGAATTGACGGGCATGCCGGATAGAAATGACTATAAAGCTCAAAAGCAGCTGCAACTTCCAGGCAATGGTGGTTACGGCGCTGATGGAGATTCTTCCGGTAACAGCATAGACTCGGGTATTAGCAAAGATGTCGCTACCCTCAAAGAGGTGAATACTAATAGAATAAATGCCAATATGGATAGTTTCGGGCACACTTTGGTCATGTTAATGGCTATCCTGATACTTGTATATGGCGCTGTTGTAATACCTATGTGCTTTATATTTGATAGGGTTAATACCCTATTTGATTTTAGCTTGGTGGGTGCGGTAACCTTTGGCAGAATGACTACATTGCCTAAAGAGGTTTCTGAAGACGAAATAAAAGTGCAAAAAGGTGGCAAGAAGGATTACCTCTCCACTAAAGGCATGATACTACGTGCCTTGTTGTGTATGTTCGTTGCCGCTATAATGCTTGGTGGTCTGTACTCTAAGCCGTTGCTTGATATATTCTACTGGTGGGATGATTTCTTTAATAATGGCGGTGTAACTGGCAATAATTAAATTCTAGGAGTAATGTATGCTAGAATAGTTCTTAGTCTAGAGAAAGCTGTGTGGAAAATGGTTTATACTGTTGAGAGTCTTGCGCTTCGTCCGGAGTTTGATATCGTGCCGGATTGGTTCTGGGATCAAATCCCTACGGAGTGCCCTTATTGTGGGCTTGAGACTTCCATGCAGCTTAATCTAACTAAGTTACAGTGCATCGATCCTCGTTGTCGTGGCAAGGTTGCCAAGCGTACTGAGACTCTGCTTAAGGATATGGGTATTAAGGGCCTTGGTGAAGCAGGTGTTCAAAAGTTTATTGATGAATATGATTTGGTTACTCCATTTGGTCTGTTTGCTTTAAGGGGTGAAAATTCTGATGGAGAAAAGTTTGATTACCCGCTGTTTGATGGTGTTAATTCTAAAGTAGACGTTTCTGTTAAAAATGAAATTGACCAGGTTAAAAAAAGAGGTTTAAGACTGTGGGAAGTCGTCAAAATGATGCATATTCCCTACGTTGGAGAAAAATCTAGTAAGAGGCTCTTTGGTTCTTATAATACCATAGAGGATTTCTATAATGCTAAGGGCGAGGGAATTACTGCCCTTGATTTCGTCAGGGAAAAGCTGGGTATTCAGGCCGATGGGAATGACATTTCATTGCAGTCTGTGAATGTTAATGATAGCCTTGACGAGTTCAAAGAGGATTTGGAAGACGCTGAGCGAACCTTTGGCAATATCCTAAAGGTTGAATTAGACGAGAACGGCCAGCCCAAGAAGGGTATTAAGGGCGTATACACTGATAAAAGAAAGACTGATTTGGCTTCCACTAAGAAGGAGTTTTATCTTCTGGTGCAAGATTCCTTCCCTCTTTTGAATATTGAGTGGGAGTCCAGTGTAACCAAGGATGTTGATTTTGTCATTTCCGGCACTGGCAACAGGACAAGCAAGCTGGTGAAGGCTGAGAAATACGGTATTCCTGTGTTCTTTGACGAGAATGAGTTATTTGATAAGCTCGCTGAGGTTAATGACGGTGGAAGTTTCTCCGATAAGGAAGATCCTTCTGATATGCTGGAGCTATAATGAAAGAACGTGTATATTTTGTTAAAGGTCTGGCTTATGGCTATGGCATAGGGTTTACGAAAAGAACAATTTTCGTCTGGAATCTTTGGGATAAAGCTGTTAAAAAATTGGTGTTTAATATAGATGGTTCTTTGAAGTCTGGGAATTACAGCGACTATGGTGATAATCTGAATATGTTTCTTAAATGGGCTTTTCCGTTGGCTTTGAAAGCACGAGGTATGTACTATGGGGAAGTTTAATTTCGGTAAGCAGATGTCGAAAATTAATATAGGCTCTGGTTTGTTCTTGTACACTTTGGCTGAAGACACTGACTTGCATACGTACAGAGTGGGTATTAGGGATGACGAGTGTAATGTCAAAAAGTATGATTTGGCTACTCTAAGAGTTGTAGAGAACAGAGTCGTTGTTTGTGAAAATAAAGGGTTGCCTGAAGAGGACTTAAAAAAAGGTCATCATTTAAATTGAGTGTGAGAAAGAGGACTTGATTCATGAAAACTACATTAAAGCGCATGGAGACTTTTCATCCTATAATCTCCTCGTATAGCCTAGTTTTGGGATAACGCCCCATTTGATAAGGAGAACTTATTGTGACAAATCTAAGTCTTACTTTGGATATTGGCAAAACCAATATCTCCAAGCGAATTCTTTGGGACTTGTATGCTGATGGTGAGTTTTTGGCTAATGGTATAAGTCCTTACTCCCAAGGGTATTCCGGTTCCGAGCGTGAAATTCGTGATATTTCCTTTGCTGATGGTCTTGTTGATGCTTGCAGGTCTATCAAGTCTCGCTTGGAAGATAAAAATTTGGTGGCTGCTAATCTTGTCATAAAAGTGCCGAGCAGTAGGTTGGCCTCCATGATTAACGAATTCACGTCTTGGGGTAGGACAAGCTCTTTCAAGGATGACCTAGCTGAGAAAATTTTAACAGCATTAGACCCTTTGCCCATGCAAATACATGCTCTGGTAACTCGTGGAAACGATGTTAAAGATGCCACTCCGACCAGAGTTGATAGCCTGATGGAAGAGGCTTCATTTGATTTCAAGGAGGAAGACAATGGGTGAGTTAACTGATACCGAGCGTAGGGCTATCAATGCTTATGGCTCTAATCTGGTGAAAATGAATGCAATCCCTGATGTTCAGGTGCTGTTTGATACATTTTCATTAATAGAATTACATAACATGGCTGCTCTTGCCAAGAGTAATAATGTTAATACTACTTGGGTGCTTCAGCAAATTCGCTTGCGTTCCATCTAGGAGGGTATTGTGTGGCCTTATTATATGTGGGTTAGTAATCTTAGTGCACAGTTGTCTAAGGTAGGGTATACTGAATTAGCTACTAAGGCTGTTAGGCTTTATCATTGCAATAGTGCTGATTTGCAGGCCGTTTATAATACGGTTGTGAATACCCGAGGAGGGTTGGATCTGATGACTATTGCTGATATGATTGAGAATATTGGAGAGTAGGTAAGAGTTGGCTTTGAATGAACCAGCGCAGGGTATTGCGTTTCTGATTAAAACAACAGGTCGTACTGCTGATGAAGTTCAGTCTTTGGTGAGTGACTACAGTGTTCGTGAAACCAAGGGTACTCTGGAAAGTGACCCTGCTGAATTTGACGGCTTAATCAGAATGGTTCTGGATTCACTTGCCAAGAAGGAAATCTCCGTAAGCTCTCTGCTGGCGAAGTGGAATACATTCTGCTACAATCTCAAAGACGGGTATTGCAGCGCAGATTGGCTTAAAGAAACTTCAGAATCCACTGCGTCTGATTATGAGGAAATTGTCAGCCAGGAATCCCTTAATAGGCTTAATGATGATGTCTGGGGTAATGATAAGCTGGACTATCTGAAGATTAGAATGCCGGGTTCCTTGGCGAAAGACCTGAAATGGGTAGGGTATTCCGGCTCCATTGGTGAAAGATTTAGTCTTAAGAATATTAATATCGTGAAGAGTAAGCATGATATTCTTGATTCCGGATTCTACGAAATTACCCTTGAAAAGGGTATTTCTATGGATGGCTGGGACGGCTTGGTTCTGCCAAGAGAAGGCAGTCTTTATGTGGACGGCTTAGACAGACTAACGGAGGGTGAGACTCTTTGGGATACTATTCCAGAAGAGGCATCTGATTATCGCGGAGAAAATTACGAAAAGTATGTCGTCCTGTGGAATGCTGCGAAAAGAGGATTTGAAATTGCATCCGCCTATGGTAGTGCTGTAACCGGTGGTAAGATATACAATGTTGTGTACAAGCCGGTTACTCAGGGTAGCTTGTGGCCGGAGGCAATGCTTTCGGCGGCTGCTTTGGGTGGTTTGTATGGCAAAGACCTAGAAGAGTTGGTGGAAACTTATGTTTGGGTGTCCGCGAACTCCGAAACCAAGGGGTATTCCGGTCAAGATAGGGACTCCCGTGAGTTTCAGGTTTTGGCTAATAGGGTTAATATTTTGGCGTGGGACGTTAAGGTTGCACGCCGGTAATAGGAAGGTTATTATGTCTCTGACTAAAAAGGTTGAGAAGCTGTCTGACCTCAAGAAGTATATGCTGTGGGGTCTGCTTCCTGAGGATAGTCATACGATTAAGTCTCTGTATGCTGATGTTGCTGGTTATCTCAACTGGTTTATGTATGATGAGGACATTGCGGAGGCTCTGGCGGATTTCGATGCTGCCCTTGGTGATTTGCTTTCTCGTGGTCTGGTGTCGCTGTTCCACGAGACTGACTACGGTTACGTTGCTCTGACTGAGAAGGGTCGTAAGTGGGCGAAGAAGGTAGAGGAGCTCTTTGCTGAAGAGGATGATTCCGACGAGGACGACGATTCTGGCGAAGATGACGCCGAGTCCGGCGCTTTTGAGGGTTGCGGTTGTCCGTTCTGCGAGTCCGTTGCTGACCCTGCGGAGGACTTTGACTCTGAGGATGACGATGAAGAAGAGGAAGAGTCTGAGGATGATGAAGACATTCCTGACGCTAACTCGACTATCGCCATTGGTGTGATTCCCGTAGCGCAGTATGCTCTCTACCCAGACGGCCACAGGGTATTCGTTGGATACAAGTTTCCTGAGGTAGTACCCAGTATGGGTATTCGACTTCCAAATGTTCAGGGCGCTGCCACTGAAGGCACGGGAGTTGGCAATCTGCATGTAACCTGTCATAAGCATCATTGCTAATAGCATTGATTAAAGCGGGTGTGGGTGTTTCCTACACCCGCTTTTTATATTCAATTTAGTGGCATTTTGTTGCAATTTTTGCTATACTTGAATGGTAGTATGAGAGTGGTGATTGATGTCTATCTTGGATAAGGTTGCTTCTGGTTCCAGAAAAGTCTTTGTAATCGGTGGTTACGCTGGCTCCGGTATTAATACCGGTCAACTAGAGAGGACTGGTGTAGCCTTGTATGGGTGGGTTGATTCCACTCTTAAAAGGGTTCACGGCGTGGAGCCTAAGGGTATTCTGCATTGTGACAATGGTGTTGATGTGGCGTATATGCTTAATGCAGCCAATTATGTACCTGAAGGTGATTCTTGGTACATAGATGTAAATGTAGATAAAGTTGGCCTAAACGAAGCCAAAAAGCTCATGAAAATGGCGACGAATATCACTCAGCAATCCACGGAGAGTAAGGTCTGGGTATTCAGAGTACCCCACAGCAAAACAAGGAAAGGTTTTCCGGCGTATAAATCCTTGTTGGGTGTCGGTGGCGACGGTATCTGGTGTACCTATCTCCGTAGGGATGACATCGCATGGCTTCTTAAGTACTCTTGGGATAAGTATATTAAGACGCTGAATAAGATGTCAATTCAGTATGATTCGGAGAAGAGCCTCAAGACTGCTTTTGGTTACACTCTAATTAGGTGGATATCTGAGAGTTATAATCGTGATGTGGATTCAGTAATGAAATTGGCTGCATTGCTTGAAGAGGGTGGCGCAGATTCTTTAGGTTTGAGACCTAAGATGTCTTTGGCTTCCGCTAAGCGTTCCGTGGTCAATATAGTAGGCAATGCCTCGTCCTCAATGGAGGAATGGGTATTGTCGGTATTGAAAAATAGCAAAGGGCGGAAGTCCCTCAGTCTTAACATCGAGTTGGGTCAGAGGTTATACTCGGCCAGTGGATCTAAGCTGTATCCTGCCGTTATGTCCGCGCTCAATTCCTTAATTGAAGTTAAGATTCAAAGAATGGGTGGGCTTGGGTATAAGGAGAAACCTTGGGGTCATTGGCTTGATGAGGATTCTGAGAGATACACAAGATATGCTAATGATATTTCCCCTTTAATCAAGAAGGATAAGTGGGGAAATCCTGTACCTAATGTGTCTTTGGAGAGGTTAATTAACGCTAGAAATGTTCTGCTCAGTCAAAAGAATTGGTACAAGCCTATAGATGTTTATCTATGGGTTTACAAAGTAGGCTTGGCTAATAAAGGAGAGGAAATTTTAAAATGAAGTTCATTGTATCATGCACAAAGCAACAGGCGGAAGAGCTGCTTAATACTTATAAGAGCGGTATTGAAGCCCGTTTTAAGTTGGAAGACATGCCTGTTGATGCCAAGGATTCTGTCATGGTAGACTGGAAAAACGGTTTATCTGATGATACCTTTGCAGAGGATGATTGGTTCTGGTCTGACGCCGAATTGCTGGTGGATGCTCCAGAGCTGGCGGGTAGGAAAGGTGTTTTGCCTGTTCTCCAGCCCAAAGAGGCTTTAGGGTATTTTAAGTCCGGTAAGAATCCTGATGGTGTGTATGCGGTGATGCCGGAATCCACTTACTTGGGAAATGAAAAATTCGCCTCCAAATGGGTTGAAGGTAACGGCAAAATAGCCATCACCAACATTCACCGTGAAGACAAAGTGCTTGCCGCCATTATAGATAGAGGCCAAGAATCAGCGGTGAGGCTGGTCAGCGGGTATTTGCTTGCGCCAACTGGTAAAGTGGGTGTTGGTTATACCGGAGACCCTCAAGAAGGGTATTTCTTCATGGATAATTACCTTTTTGGTGGTGAGGTTCAGGTTGATTATAATGATGTGAAGTTCCGTGCAAAAACCCTCAAAGAGGAGAAAGCACCTGTCAAAAAGAAGCGTTCTTCGGAGGGTAAGCCAAAGGCCAGGGTTAAGAAAACTTCCGGTAGTGATTTGGCTTTGTCCCTTGGCATGCTCTTATTCTCATAGTGAGGGGTATTTTAATGCGGTATTTCAGTAAATTAATGGGCAAAGACGTGCAGGATAGACTTTACAGGTCAATGGATGGTGGTTTTCGTAGGGTTGTCAAAAGTAAAAAGCTGATTAAGGGCTATGAGACGTTTCAGGCAATACGCTATGGTGGTGGTGAGTCTGTGGTCGAACAGCATAATTGGCCGGGGTATGTTCAGCGAAGTATTAACAACGACTCATACAAGTCTCCTAATGCTGCGGAGATTTATTATGATAAGGATGTTGTTTCTTCTGATGGAGGTGTTACAAGTACTGAGAGCGTTCTTAATTTTATTACTCCAGAGATTCTTAGTAAGGTCGGAAAAGACAGTAGCATAGAGAGTGTTGATATTACTCTAAGCTGTGATAATGTAGTGCAGAGCCTTGAAAAATTGTCCGTTACTCTTAGAGAGAAGTACTCTTTCGGTCTTAAAGCGCTGTCCTTTGGTCTGGCTAGAGGGTTGGATAAGTCTTGGGGCACATATAAGAATGTTTTGAAGACCGGTAGTCCTACTGGTGATGCAAGTAAAAAGTGGGATGATAAGGACATTCACGACTTCTTAGATTACGTGGGTGACTTAATGGAAGTTGAAAAAGAGTACGGAAATAAGATTGTTATTGACCTGATTTATAAGACAAGGATGAAGGAATCCTAGTTAATCTGGTGTAACATCATATAGGTTGAATAATTTATGATGAGGTGAAAATTTGTTACAGGGTGTTATTCAGATTTCAGACTTAACGGGTATTGTTTGTGTTATGCATGTGCGTGGGTATGATATTGCTCACGGCTTTAATATGGTAATTTCCCCTGATGATAGGAAATACCGAGATTGGCTGGATAGTGGGGAGAAGACTAACTTAGGTCAGCTTTCTGCTGATTGGCGTGAGCTCGTTCTGGGTGTTGGTGAATCTCGAGTAAGCCTTGGAAAGACAACCGAGGAGCGTTGGCGCTCTGAGGGTATTAACGAAAAAGCGTTTATTACAATTGGCTCCGTTATTCGAGAAATCAAGAATCTGTGCAACTACAGTAGCTTTGATGGCTCCGATGGAGAGAAAATGATGTACTCCCCCAAAGGTGATTGGGGTATAGCGCAGGTATCGCTTGTTGCTAATGAGTATTACAGTCTGAAGACTTCCGGTCACAAGGATGATCTACGCTGGTATATGGAATTAGAGTCTAACGACTCCACATACGCCAAGGTGTATGCTCCCAAGAACGGGTATTCATGGAAGCTTGATTTGGGTTGGGGTGAGCCCGTCGTTGACGTAAACGAATACGAAGAGCTGGGTGATGACGATGATGACTTCTATAATCTTCAGCAAATTCAGGTAAAGTACCCTGACCGAAACTATGATTGGCTTCTGAACTGTGACTATAGTATTGTAAGTCCTGAAACGTTGCCAGATGTGGTAAAACAGTTGGAAGAAGCCGTTGCCGAGAAAAAGAAAATCGCATTTGATACTGAGACTACGGGTCTTAAAATCCGATTCACTAGTGCGCGTGGTGATGGTGACCATGCAGTAGGATTGATTTTCTCCATTGCTGAAGGTCAGGGCTGGTTCATACCCACTCGTATGAATAAGGTACGTAATATTTGGCAAATTGATGATGATACTAAATGGTCGTGGGGCTTAGAGCAAGATGTTGTCAGGAAGAACTTCAAGAACATTTTGGAGAAGGGCAATATCATAGGTCATAACGTCAGCTTCGATTGGAAGGTGATGTGGCTGTATGGTATCAACACCAACTTCGTTGACGATACAATGCTGGTGGCCCACATGGGGTATTGCAACGAGCATCGTGGCCTTAGTGAAAGCCTGAAGGGTCTGACGGCTGATTTGCTGGGTAGGAACGCTCTTGAGTTGAAAGATATTGCGAAAAGTGGAAATTGGTCTGAGAATAACTTCGCAGACTTGCCCTATGAGACAGTAAGGCTCTATGGTTGCGCTGATGGTGATGATACTCTCAGCCTCTATAATTACTTTGTTAAAGAACATAACTTCGAAAAGTATGGTCTTGACAAGCCTGCTTACAGAATCGAAGTTGCATTCGCTTGCGTGGCTGGGTACCAAGAATATTATGGCCATCACGTCGATATTACCCGTTCCGAGGAGTTGAAGAGTGACATCGAAAACGGCATGTCCGTCTCCGAGAACAAGATGCAAGGTATTCTTGGGCGTCCCTGCAATTTTAAGTCCTCCGCTCAGCTGCAAACAGCTCTCTATGACGATTTGAAATACCCTGTATTGAAAGTAACAGCCAAGGGTGGTAGGAGTACAGATAAAGGTACACTTGGCCGACTTGCTGATATGCATGATGACGAGGATAAGCCGCTATACCCATTGGCAAACGAGTTGCTTGAGTTCCGTAAATGGGCACAGTTGAAGTCTAACTTTACGGATGTCTTGGATAAGCTAGGCACACCTGATGGTTTCCTTTTCAGTGAGGTGAATCTTCCTCTGGAAACTGGCCGAGTCTCAGTAAGAAACCCCAATTATCAGTCCTACAACGACACAGTCAAGCAGTACATTTCTCCTAGGCATGGGTATTACATGATGGACTTCGATTACTCCTCTGTGGAGTATCGAATCCTTGCATCAATGTCTGGTCAGGAAAATCTAATTAAAAACTTTCGTGACCCGGATACTGATTATCATACATATCAGGCCTCCCGAATGTTCGGCGTTCCCTATGAATTGGTGACAAGTAAGCTCCGTCACCAGGCCAAGGGTATTAACTTCGGTTTGCCATACGGAATGGGTGATAGGTCTTTGGGTGCTCGTATTTACGGAGAGGCTTCTGCGGAGAATACACGTAAGGCCATGAAGCTTCGTGAACTGTATTTCGAGGGTCAGGAGAAGGTAGAATCCTTCTTCGTTGATAAGCGTAATAGTGCTTGGCAGAAGAGTTACGCGGAGACTAATTTTGGTCGCAGGCGTTACTTTGATAAGAGAAAAGAGCGTGAAGATGGTATCCGTCGAGAAGGCGGAAACATGGCTATCCAGGGTACGGCTGCTGATGTCTTTAAGCTTGGTATGGTTAATCTCTTCAGGAGTCTTACTGAGAGGGGTTGGTTGGGCAAGTTCCTTATTTCCGCGTTTGTTCATGATGAGGCGCTCTATGAAGTAAGTAATGATATTGACCCAATGGACGCTATGTATTTGGTGGAGCATAGCGTGTCCATTGATATTAATCATCGTCTGCCTGATTGGGCTCCGCTTTACATGGGTGGTGGCTTCGGTGAAAATTGGTACCACGCCAAGAAAACTGAAATCCCGATTGAGTTGCAGTACACTCTTATGGAGAAATATTCGGGTCAATGGAATGGTACCGGCCCAGGTCTTACATGGTGGGACGGTGACATTGATAGGCTCTACGCATGGGAAGTAGAGCAGAACAACGGATATTATGCGTATCGCGTTAAGAAATATCTGGAAGGCAAAGGCTTAAGTGGACCTGATAAGCCTATGGATTTGGCTGGTCAGACGGTAAGTCCGCAGGTTAACACCTATGCTTTGGATATGTTGAAGTACCTTGCCGGTGATGGTCAACACTACATAGATAAGGACAGCAGGGACTGGGTGGACAAAGACGAATTGTCTGCATGGTTGTCCGAAGGAGCAGAATTAGGTGATAACCCAGTTGCTCAGATGGATACCGCAGGTAGGGTATTAGGTTTGGGCAAAAGCAAAGCAACTGATGACGGCCTTGTGAATCCTGATTTCACCAAGGTGTCATCCGGTAGTACGGAAGACGTTGATATTTCTTCCATGACTGATAATAGTTTTGAGTCCAAAGAGGATTTGGCTTTTGCTATGGCTAAGAACTTTGGTGCTATGCTTACTGATGGTGAAGCGTATGTCTATCTGCCGGATAGTGCGGATGGTAATGACTTTTTGGCTAATAGTCAGAAGGCTGGGTCTTGGGAGTCATTCTTTATGGAGAAAATCAACGATCAGAACGGTGAGCTTAGTAAAGAGGGGTCTATTTCCTATCCATGTATGCTAATATTTAATAGTGGTCAAAAGAAGGGTATTAAATTCAATCTTTTGGCTGGTACAGTTATTGGGCTTCAGAAAGAGTTCGCTAAGAGGAGGTGAGTATGCTTAGTAATTTGTGTTTTGGTACATTACCTGAAAATTTTGGGTAAAGCCTATGGCTCTCGGCATGGTGTCTTTTACTGACCCAGAGGACTTAAGAAGTTACCTCATGGGTGAAAAGTCTTCGCAAGACAAACTTCCAACGGTGGGTGAAGTAAAGGCTGCTCTCTCCAACACTCTTGCTAGGGAGAAGGAAGAACCAGCTTTCCGTAGGGCGGAAAGACCCACGAGGAACGCTTTTAATATTCCTATGGGTGGCTTGTTTGGCGGCTCTTCTGACAAGGTCAGGGCTTGGGCTAACTTCTTTGAGGCAAGAGATGCCAAGTGTCCTAAGGGTACTCCTTGTGTGGACAGTGCAATGCTGTTTGACTTGGAGGATGTGAAGGGCGGCACTGATTACACTGCTCAGCAAAAAGAGCTTTGTAAGATGTGTCCATTGGTGGCTGAATGTCTGGCCGTGGCCATGGCCGAACCTGTTGAACCGTTCGGCGTTTGGGGCGGAATGTCCGCCAGCGATAGAAAAGCTCTTGCAAGACGCGGTATGCGTCAGCGTAGGGCGGCAGTTCTAGCTAGGCAAGGGGTGTTCTAATGCAAGACCCTTTGCTTTCGCCCAGTTATGAGGATGAGTACCCCCGCTTTGTAATTAATGCTGAAGCTTTGGCTAAGTATAAAACGGCGGAGGTACTTCCTCTTCTCAAAACGTTAACTGATAGCGTTTTGGGGCCAACGGAGAGAATACCAGTGTTCCTTGAATTGCCTGATGGTACGCAAGACAAGAAGGGTTCTGTCAGTAGGAAGAACGTTCAAGCACTTGTTGATTTGGTAAGTCTGAAGTGCTTAAGAGCGTATGACGAAAACAGGGCTGAGCTCTCTGGTAATAATGTTTTTCAATTGATTTTAGAGGATTATTAAAGTAAGGATATAAGATGGCGGAAATTCTACAAATTCCAGAAGATATTCGGGATAAGCAGGCTGTCGGTGGCGTTGCCTATCTTCGTGGAATCACTATTAGCACGGCCAAGAATGGTAATAAGTATGCTTCTGGCACTATGGCCACTAAGAAGGGTACCTATACTTTCAAGAAGTGGGGTACTGACACTCTGGAAGTGGGTATTTACCTGATTGAAGGTCACTGGCAGGTGTATAACGGTCAGGGCGGCATGATTATTGATACGGTTACGCCAATTCAGGAAGAGGAAGGCGGCTTTATCAAGGTTGACTTCTTGCAGAGCCGTTATAATCGTAACGAGATTTTCGACTCCCTGAAGCGTCTCATCATTGATAACACTTCGGAATCTGGTTATAAGCTGTATAAGATGCTTCTCACAGGTCGTAACGGCCAGGATGCGAAGATGGTGACTGACTTTGCGAAGGAGTTCGCGGCCATTAATCATCATGATAACGTTCTGCATGGTCTTTTGGCGCACAGCTACAAGGTGGCCAAGATTCTTGTTGACGTTATTAATGACCCTCTGCGTGTCTATAAGACAATGCCTCAGGACTTTAAGGATATTGTAATTGTCGGTGGTGCACTTCACGATTTGGGTAAGGTGCTTGAGTACTCCGACGGTGAAATTTCCAAGATGGGTCGTTTCATCTCTCATAGGACTTTTGCCATTATGCGAGCTGAAGACCTGAAGGATGACATCGTATCCCTGTATGGCGAAGAGGGCTACATTAAGTTGCAGTCCATCTTTGCGCAGCATCACGGACAGTATGAAGAGACCCCGCGTACAGTTGAGGCTTGGCTGGTGCATAAGGCTGATGCCTTTGACGCTGATATTACTACCCTGGACGAGGGTATTCAGAAGCTGCAAGCTGGTGACGAGTCGTTCCGCGTGGATGGCTTCAAGCTTAGCATGTGATTTAAGGAAGTAGTTCATTGCTTAGGAAGTTTTGGAAGAGCTGGAGCTATTTTATCGTAGCAATTCTCTTCGGGGTGCTGGTCAGGGTATTCGTTGTGGCACCGTTCACGGTACCTACAGGGTCTATGGAAAACACCGTAATGCCAGGTGATACGGTAATGACTCTGCAACTGAATACCCATCCTAAGCGTGGTGATGCTGTTGTTTTTCGTGATGATTTCGGTTGGTTGCCTCCTACTGGTAAAAAGCAGTATCTGCTGAAGCGTGTAATTGCCGTAGGCGGTGATACGGTAAGCTGGTCTGAAGGCGACAAGCACATAAAGATTAACGGAAAGCCTGTTGATGAAAGTGCTTACCTTTCCGAAGACGGAGTAGGAAACAAGGAATTTTCCGTAACCGTGCCTCAAGGTAAATACTTTGTTATGGGTGACCACCGAAACCACTCCGGTGATTCGCGGTATCATCTGGATGACGCGAATAACGGTCTGGTGAATCAAAATCAAATAAAAGGCGTGGTAATGTTCACTTATTGGCCTTTTGATAGAATTTCAGCGAATATTAATCACGAAGAGGTTTTCAAGGGAGTGCAGTAATGTTTTTGTCCAGAGAGGATGCCAAAGAGTACGGTGAGTACGTCAAAAGAATGACGGATGCTTGGTACTACCTCTCCGGTGAAAACAAATACCCGAAGGACAAAATAATTGAAGGCCTCTATGCCAGCCGTGGGTATTCCCCTGATAGGGAAGGCTTGAAGAAAGTACTAGAAGAGGTTGATTTGGGGTACGTGTTCCCTCAAGTAAAGACAAAAGAAGAGTGGTCGGCTCTGGGTATTCTTTCCAAGAATGGAAGGAATATGCTCGAAGGAAGATATGTGATTCCTATCAGGGACTTTATGGGTGGTATAATTGCTCTAGTAGGCTGGTGGGATGACAACAGGAAGTACATAACTTGTGGCTCCCCGAAGTGGTTTTCCAAGTCAAAGTGCTTGTTTGGTCAAGAGCAGGCTAAAGACGGCTGGCAAACTCAAGGGCTGTATGTTTGTGAGGGTATATTTGATACCTTGGCAATAAGAAGTTGCGGCTTAAGAGCTGTGGGTTGCATGGGAACTGCAATGACTCCGGTGAAGAGGGCCATGCTAAGTTTAACCGCAGGTGGTAGCAGAATTCTAGGAATCCCCGACCAAGATGACGCAGGAGATTCGGTGGTCAAAGAAGACCTCTGGGGTATTCATGGTTATGGTGGGTATCTCCGTTGGAACGCCAAGACGTTTGGTAAAGACATAGATGATATGGTTTCTAACGCTGGTGAAGAACAAGGAAGAGAATTGCTGCAAGGTGCCTTGGCTGAGAGAAGAAGTGTAGTAAGATTATTAAGTTAGCTGAAGAGTGGAATTCTGTTTCACGGTAAGGGAAGCCTTAATTGGTAGTTTGCGTAGTTGTGGAGGTTGTTTAGCATGTCCTACAGAGTTAATTCCTGCGAGCTGGCCGACCTTACCAAGATAAAGGATCTCTCTACTAACGGTTTTAGTGCCAAGTTTAGTAATGTCATGTTGCTTGGAAGAGTGCGTGGTAGGGTGGAAGACCCTGAAACGTATTTAGGTAAGCGTCTTGCTTTGGATGTTGGTTGTGCCCTCTGGGTATTGGATGTCTTTGGTGTCAAAGACATTAACGGTGAAATGGGTGCAAAGGGTGCAGGTGAAACGTATTGCACCATGGGAACGGTGGTGTTCTCAGGGCCTGATGTGAGTGCTGTTGAGGGTTCTCTTGTATACCTAAGAGGTGCAAAGAAAATATTTAACGGAAAATCGGTTATTCGTCCATTGGCTCTGGATTGCAAGCTCGAGTCGAATAAATGGACTGCCTTTGCTTTCGGTCGCAAAGAGGATAATATCTGGATTGTCGTACCCTGCACAATAGGTGCATTAAAGAAATCTCAGTTAAGCAACCCCGAATTGCTGAAGATAGCGGAGGGTATTGCCTCCACGGGTAAGCTGGAATATCCTGAGAACGCTTGGGAACGAGGTGTTCTCAGTTGGAATGGTAATGGCAAGTCCGATGATGAGGGTGTCGCTCTGCCCAGCAAAGGCTCTATTGCTTGGAAATACCAAAACCAGGAAGGGTATTCCTTCCTTAACGAAGAAGGTCGTGCAACGTGGGGCGATTCTTCTGAAAGGGCAACTAATGAGACTAACCCTGAGAACAAGTTGGGTTACAAGTCCACCAAAGAGGAGATACGCGATTACACTACTAATAGTATAACTGGTGAGGGCTTCGGCAAAAATTATGATACTCAAGACGCTTTCTCTTGGAATGCTGACAGACACGGCGAGGAAGGTGTCGGCTTCGGTAACCCGAATGATAGTCTGGTGGAAGCGGTAAAAGAGGGCGCTGGTAAATGGAGTGATGCTTTTGAAAAGATGTTTGTCAAGTCCAGAGATTCCGTTCCTACGGATTTCATCTTGGAGGTTGGCAAGCTCTGGGAGCAAGAGGTAATCAAGGGTATTCAGCGTCAGGTGTTTGCCTCTGCAACCGGGTCTAATCGTATTCGCAGAATGCTTAATATTTGGGTAGTCAGTGAAATGCGTAAATTGGATTTGGCTGTGTATTCTGATTTCGGCAGAATATCTAAGTCAGAGTTGGATAGAAGAGGTATCTTGCCTAAAGCCTCTGATTACGCTGATGGCTCTGTAAGCGCTTTGGAAATCGGTGCTAAGGTTATTCTACTCTCCACTGGTATTCGTAGGGAGGACACCAGTCGTGGTTTGTACTGGTATTCGCGTAGTGCATCCTTATCGCAGAGGTTGATGACGGCTGATAGGGTGGCTAGGGATGTAATTAGTCATTTGGTTGGTGCCGCTAAATGTGTTGTGGAGTACGGTCAAAATGCTGCTAAGATAGCTGGTATGCCTGAATTTGCTATGGTCGGTCACGATAGGCTGTGTCGGTCGTATGGATGCTCTGACCTGTGGAAAGACATGCTTGATGAATACTCTGCCACGGGTATTCTGAATAAGGAAAATGCTACAGATAATCTGTTCATTCCCGCCTCTCCGGTGTCCTCTATGTCTGGCTGTATACATTTGGAGATTAATGCTGAGGAGGCTTACTCATCTAAAGAATGGCTTACAGAGCAGTGCAATGAGATAGGTTGCTTCTTGGATATAGAAGAAGATAGTAGGAAAACCGCCTACTTTAGTATGGTTGATGCCGCTCGTAGCATCAACCTGTGGCAAGAGCTTTCTGAAGTTGAAAACTACTCTTGGAATACTCCTGATGAGTGTGTAAACGAAGCAATAGCTGCCATGGAAGAGGAAAAGGGCTTTTCTCTTGATTCTACTCAGAAAGAAGCTGTAAGGGTATTATCCAGCGGCGGTTTGGGTGTTTTAACTGGTGTAGCTGGTAGTGGTAAGTCTACAGTTTTGAAATGTGTAATAGATGCTGTGAAGAGGGCTAACCCTAAGATTGGGCTTGTACAGGCTGCTCCAACGGGTAAAGCTGCTAAGCGTATGGTTGAGACAACTAACATGCCTGCAACCACTATGCACTCCACTTTCAGAATAATGGAGGACCACACTGATAGGCTATATTGGCTTAACAAGGCCAAGAATGGGGTTTTTGATACCGTAGACGTAACTAATTTTGATGCCGTTGAAGATACGTTTTACATTTTTGATGAAGTCTCTATGTGTGGCTTTAATCTTATGTGTAAAGTGATGGCAGCCGTTTCCCAAGGGGTACGCTGCAAGGTTCTCTTTGTTGGTGATAAAGAGCAGCTCCCTCCTGTGCAGGACGTTCCGGTCTTTGCGGAGATACTTAGTATTAATAAAAAGGCTTTTCGTCTTGGTGAAAGTCATCGAGCTGCTGAAGGCTCTTTGCCCACCAAGAACGCTTACAAGGTGTTGAAAGGCGAAGGTGGCAGTTTTGATGAGGGTGACACTTTCAAAATAAGGCAAGTGGAAAATGCTGATATTCATTCTGTGGTTTTGAAAGAGTTTGTCGAGGGTATTAAAAAGTATGGTATTGACGGTTGTAGGGTGGTAACTCCTTATAAGAATGCAAGGTCTGTGGAGAAGTGGAAGTACGCCAGCGCCAAGATAAGCAACACTTTAGGTGAAATACTGGAAGAATCAGGCATAACAAAGGATATGAAGGGCGCTCCAAAGGGTAGTCCTGTGGTGTCTTGGAAGAGCAAGTCGGCTCAAGAGTTCGTTCGTATCGGTGACAGGGTGATGAACGTAGAAAATACTCGAGATGTGCCACTGGCTAATATGAAAGGCGAATTCCAAGGGTATTGTGACATCGTGAACGGCCAAGAGGGTATTGTCATGGGCTTTATTAAGGGAAGTCTAAATTTGGATAAGTACTCTCGTGGTTATGATAAGCGATATTTGGTGCTAGTGGATATGTCTGATGACGCGACAGGTATTCCCAGTAAAAACGGAAAGTATTGCGCTTTTGAGGTCACATCTCGACGTTGGCCTGTTCAGGATTTTCCAATGCCCATAGCGGAGGACTGTCAGTATGTATCGGGCGGTAATATCTCTAATTTGGAGATGTCTTATGCTGAGACGGTTCACAAAATGCAGGGTAGTGAAGTACCTTGTGTAATCATTCCCGCTTCTACTGAATGTAGAAATACTTCGTTCTTTAATAGGGCTCTGGTGTATACTGCAATAACACGAGCCAGTAAAGAGGTTGTATTGGTTGGCGATGTAGGTGGAATGGGTACTGCATTTGCCAAGGCAAGTAAGCTCGGTGCTAAAGAGAATCCACGGGAAACCGTGTTAGGGTATTTGGGGCTGTACGCATGAGACATAGAATAAAAGAGCTCTGGGATAGGTATGACAAGTCAATAGATTCCATGTCTAATGATTATGATAAGTTAACCTCTGAATATAATAAAGTAAAAGAGGAAGTAGCAAACGAGAAAGGGTTGACAACCAAAGAAAAGCAAGATAAACTGAGAAAACTTCTTGGTGACGATTGGTATAATTCGAAAAAGAGGCTGAATAGAAAAGTGTTTGGCCTTTGGGTGGTTATGATTCTAATCATCGTGGTGGCTGTTCTCGTGTTTTGGCTGGCCATAACATTGGGTAGTCTGGGGCCTGTTCAGGTTCCTGATGCGCCTAGTGATTGGAATGTATCTGACTTAATAGGGAGTACTAATGTCTAATGTTGAAGATTTGAAGGCTGTTTCTTCTCGGTTGTCTCAAGAATCGGAAAAGGTAAGCTCCGAGGGCAACTATCAAAAGGCATATTACCTTGAGTTGGCTAATAGTGCCGTTAAAAGTGCTTTGGAGAGTATTTCTCAAGCAGAAAATCTTTAGTTTGCCGTGAATTAATACTGAATGATGGCTGGGCATCGTTTTCTGTACTGCGCAGTGTGATACGGCGTTTAGGTGTCGTAGTTGTTCGGCGTGTTCCTTGTGAAAGAGGAAGGACGGTGCATCATGTTTGATATTAAAAAAGCGGCGCTATCTTCCGCTTTGTTGTTGTCCCTGACCATGTTTCCCGTGGGTGTTTCTTTCGTACCCAGTAGTGTGAAGACTGAAACCACGGGTATTTACTTTGGTGACAATGAGAACGATAAGGAACTTGGAATAAGTCAAGAGTTGACAGATATGTATTTGGGCGCTTTAATGCTGTAATATCTGTCGTAGTGTGGCCAGCCTAGAAATAGGCTGGCTTTTGTTGTAATAATTATAAAATGTGTTGCGGTTAATTTATATGTTCTCTTCCAGTAGCCCAGGAGTGGGTATTCGAAGGTTTAGTAAGTGATGGTGAAACATGGTTGCTTCTGAGGATCCGGTTATTGTTGCGTTAATCAAGGCTATCGGGGAGCCTACTAGGGTTAATGAGGATACTGGTAAGATAGATTACGGCGATTGGACGCCTAATGCTCTGCGTTCGGTTGTTGTAATGTCTGGTTTTGTACTGCTGGAGTGGTTCGCTGGCTCTAAAAAAGCGAAAAAACTTGGTTCTACAGTTAGCGTTACTCTTATCGCAGACAAGCCTTTTAATAGGGAAGGTGCTAAAGACCCGGTATATGCAGTCTTGAATAAAAGAGGCTACCGCAACATAGAAGAGATAATTGTAGACCAAAAGTATGGCTGTGATATTCAGAAAATAGCTGATTGTCAGTTGCGCAACAGGGTTGATTACGAAGAAGACTCCTCTGGTTATGTGGATGCTGCTAAGCAGTCCTCTAATAGTGAGGATAAAACCAAGACTAGTGGTTGGAACACTAAGCGTGGCAGTAGGGGTAATACACGCTTGCGTTCGGTAACGGAAATGCAGTTCATTCAGGGTATTAATCCTGTGGCTTTCAGGGATTCTTTTGTTCAGGTGCGTCAGCAGCAGGAAGCTTCTGGTGATTTTTCCGAAATTTCGGGGCTGCTGCAAAAGTCTGGTTACGGTAACATTATTAATGTCGTAAACGAGCTAGAAGAGTCCGACCAATCGTTTATTAACAGGTTTACTCTTACTCCTAATATTTATCCCGCCGACGATTTTAATGGTTCCATGGCTCAGAACCTAATAAATTTGGATAATGGCAGCTATGTCAACCCAGAAGCCGAGGTTTCGGAGGAGGAAGAAGAGACTGCTTTTGATGAGACTCAGTTCTATCCTCTGCTGAAGACAGCTGCTAGAGCAAAAATCAATGCTGAAGCTTTGGTTAAGTCCTCGAATACGCAGGAAGAGAGCGGGTCCGACGACGATAGCAAAGAGTCTGATAAGAGCTATGGGTACCAAGCCATTGCCGATTTGCTGACTACCATCACTTTGCATCAGAAGGGTGAAAAGCCCTCTGAGGATATTAAAATACCCTCCAAGTCCGCTGAGTTTGAAGATGGCCACGGGGTATTTCGGTTGGATTCCACTTCTAAGATACAGTCCGTTTATCAGAATGTCAAAGACGTATTCGGAAGTTGCCCCACCGTTCTGGACACCTCTCAAGAAGAGGTTTTTAAGTACTACTCCAAGATTATGGGTAGGTTGCAAAAAGACTACCCAGAGGTTTTTGAATCTCAGTCAGAAAGTAATGAAGACAAAAAAGAGGAAGAGGCTGAAAAGCCGGAGGAGACCAAGGACGTTCTTGCTGAGAAAATCCGTTCCCGTTATGGCATGATGATTAATGGTAAGGTGAGCAACGTTCTTAAAGAGTATGAAGCCATCTTCTCTCCAGGTTATGATTTGGACCGTCCTTACAGCATTTTGGGTAACGGCGAAACGCAGTACTCTACTGATAAAGGTGGCACTGTTTCAGTGCAGAAGTGGAACGACATCTCCTCCATTATCATGGACGTGTGGAACTCCGTAAACCAGGAGTTGGGTATTTCCTCCGTCTACGGTCAGATGGCTAAGGAAGAGTTTTCCAAGCCAACTCCAGGTGCCTACTACCCGCAGTTGATGACCAGGTTTGCCTATGGGTATTACCCTCGTGATCATGGTGGTAAAACCGAGTACACAACATGGTCTGAGTACAGCAAGAATATAGCCAAGCCGTTCTTGGAAAAAGTAATGGAAGAGACGGCCAAGGGTATTCTTCAGCCGGTTGAGAATGATGACAAAGCCATTCTTAATATGCGTGGTGAAGTGGAGCAGGCCTTGGATGTTGTGGCATCTAATTTACTCAGGTGTTTAATGGTGTCCAGCCTTAAGATGACCAAGGGTGAAGGCTACGACAAGAAGTTCGTTTCCATGAAAGTGAAGATGCTCACTCCGGCTAATGTGGATAAAGACACAATCAAAAATGAAATCTTTGAGGCAATTGCTGGCGCTGTTGATAGGAGCATCCTTATACAGGGTAAGTCCATTGTTGACCAGAATGGCAGATACATTGAGGTAGGCTTCATCGCTGATGAAGTGCGTGATAATGCTGAGCCTCTGTTTGCCTACCAAGTCCTCAAGACCTTGAGGGATAGGGGTATTCCGTTTACGCCGAATATTAATACTGCTTTACTAGGAAAGGATAGTAAGGGAAGACTTCTAAGAATCGGTGATAAAGCCAGTAATGGTAAGAAAATCGATTTGAACTCGTTTTTCTCGCATTACATTCTGGCCGCGTCCCGCGCTGGTAAGGGTGTGATGACACTGAGTATTCTGGCTGGTGGCATGGATGGTAAAACCCCTCTGGCCTATGGTGATAATAAGCCTGATATGCTTTCCCTGCTTCGTAAAATCAATCCCAATGTTTTCGGTATTAACGGTGAAAGCTGCATTAGTAATCCTGCTGATGGTAACGACCCGTTCAGCCAGTTCGGTAGCGTTGACTCCGAAGTGAACTGGGAGAACGTGCCTGACTACTTGGTTGACGGCGGTTACATTACCTCTAAAACCTATACTAGCGTCGGCAACATCTACTATGTGCGGTTCATGCAACTGGTTCTGGGTATTGTGTTCGCCCGTGTAACAGCCGCGCAATATCTCAATGAGTTAGGTGGCGAAGACGGTTGGACCATCGTATTTGACGAGTTTGCTAACATCGTCAAGAGCTTCCAGGTGTTGACAAGCAATTGGTCACTAAAGCTGGCTCCGACGCGCTCTATTAAGAATGTTCTTAAAGAGGCTGAGAAAGAGGGTTCTTCTCTGGAAGAAGCTCTTAAAGATAATAGTATACAGCCAGGTATGTTCTGGGCTTCCAAATTCCTGAACAGCATGAAGGAATCCGTTATCTTCATGAGCGGTAAGAATGATGCCGGTTTCAACACTGAAAGAAAGCGTAATAACTTGTTCATTCTGGGTCAGCACAAGCTGGAAATGGTTGACGCCTTCAAGATTACAACCACATTCAGACCTAGGGTGGCTACTGCTAAGCCAGAAAACATGACTGACAGCACTTGTAGGTATCTGATTTCCTGCCTTACAAGAGTGGGTGACGCCGATGCGTTCTTGGGTGCTTCTGAGTCCTCTGATGACTTTTTGAACGCATCTAACCCTGATGCAAGTCTGGCTAACTCTTACTTGAATAGGACAACTCGTGGTTTTGCATACGTCAGTGGTATTACAGGTGGTAAAGCAGAGAAGCTCTACGCTGCTTGGGGTAATCGCGGTACAAAAGAAGAGCGTGTTGCGTTTTCCAATGCTCAGACTTACTTCAAGCCATTCCTGCTTATGGAATCCAGTGACATGGATTCGTATCCTGTCAGGGAGATGCTGAACTCCGTGCAAAGGGCTACAGGCAGCGTAGATGACTTCATCGCCCAAAACTCGGCTCCTAATAACCCAAGCATACTGAACTCTGGAATTTCCTTTGAAGGGTATTTGGAGCAGGCTGGAGTTAGTAAGCAGGCGCTTTACAATCAGCTTCAGAAGGGTACTGACATCGCCAATTGGGTGGTTAGGAACGCTCTGGGGTATCCAGGCTCGTGGCGTGACTTCATCTATGATTTGAGGCCTGAATGGATTTTCTCTGTGAAGGATGTCGCTGATTCTTTGGAGAAGTCTCAGAAGGCTGGTAGGTTGGGTGCAGGAGCGGAATACTTCGTATCTGACGAAAGAAAGAGCAAGGACGAAGTCCTGAATGATATGGCGCAGCTCTACCCTGAGTTGATGCCAATTGATGTTACTTCTAGCAACGAGTACTCTGGCAGTACGGAAGAGCTAGGTGGTGATTTCGGTGCTGAGTCTCCTGATTTTGCTGAGACTCAAGAAATGCCAGCTGTTGACACGGATGAAGAGGTTGCCCCTCAGGAAGTTGACCCGTTCAGCACGCCTTTCACTGCTGACGCTGAAGAGCCAGCTGAAGTTGACCCCAAAGTACTTGACCAGCGTCAAGAGGATTATGGATTTGAATCACCGGCTGAGACAACGCCTGTTGATGAGATGCAATTGGTAACAACCTATATTCTTAGGCAGCTAGGTGGCCCAGCCACAGGCGGTAGGCGGGTATTGGAGGCCGACATGAGAAAATTGTCGGTTGGTGGCGTTCCTGTAATGATGAGTAATATCGCCAGCCCGCAGCTCAAAGTAAACTGGGCTGAATTGCTCAAGGGCAATTACATTACTGAGTTAACCACAACTTCTAACTATGTTAATCATAGTATTGCCCCTGCAATGGGTTGGGGAACCTGCTCTTATGATACGTTCTTCAGGGATTGCCGCTCCTTGGGTATTCTCACGGTAGATGGTAAACAGTACTCAAGGCAAGGCCAAGCTGAAAATGCTGCAACAGGCCAAGGCGCTTGGCAGGACCCTAGGAATACTCTTAACAATGAGAGTTTGTTTGATTGGTTTGGTAATTCTGGTGCTTCTGACAGTGAGAGGCAGGCTGGTGAAGACTTGATTACCGCTGGCTTGAATAGAGGAAAAGAGTCCTTTAAGAATGGCGGTCTTGTAAGAAAAGGTGCTTGTGCCGCCCTTGGTCTTACCGGTGCGTCCCTTATAACGGGTGGTGCAAGTACCGCTCTGCTGTGCAGTCTGGCTGTGTGGCCACCGGCATGGGGTGTGGTTGCTATCGCCGCAGCTGTTGGAATGTATAAGAAAGGTAAAAGGAATAGGGCGAACACAGGGTATTCTTCCCGCCGTTAGGGTAGTATAATACATTAGTTTGTTATAGTTCGTTTATGAAAGGAAAGATATGGCCGTTTATGATAAGCCCCTTGCAAAACTTATTGAGGACATCAATTATCTTAATAAAGAGATTTACAAAGCCGGTTGCAACTGGGTCGCTGAAGATGTGATCATTACTGATTGGCTGAGCTTTTATGCCCAGGATATGGATGAGGAAGCATGCCCTGTTGTAATTGCCATTAGCATGTGTGATGCGGATGCCAATTATAGGAATGTGCCAGTTTATCTGTATCTCAAGGCTGACGGCAAGAAGGGCGCTTCCTGCGACAGGCGAAAGTACGCCCCGCAGCTTCAAGGCAAAGACATTAACAAAATCTGCTCTTACGGTTGGAAAATCATTGATGATATTGTAGCCATTCAAGAGGTAATGGTTGGCAACATCAGTGTTTGCTTCCCCTCATGTCGCAAGATTACTAGGGGCGACTTGAAGGGTGTGGTTCGTGACCCGAACAATCCTGATAATCTGAAGTTTGATTTTGGTTGCACAGATGACTTCGTCCGTGAACTTGACAAGGCCATGGATGATCCCATTAACAAGAGTAGGCGAGCTCTTGATGTTTACTCTTCTTTGGAAAGAGCCTAAAGAGTGAAAATGTTGAACCGGCTGTAACCGCAGCCGGTTTTTCCATGTCAGGGGAAGAGCATGGCTAATTACTATAAAAGGTCAAAATATGCCTTATCCAGATTCGTTAAATATTATAACAGGATAGGCATAGGGGAGCCCTCCACGGGTATTCAGCTCTACAAAAATAATTTGTACGGTTGGTATTGCGAAGTGGGTAATGCGCATATCGTAGATGCCGTTCCGGTAGGTAATGGTTGCTGGGTTGAGTACATTTTTGGTGGGGAGACTTGTGAGTGTGCTAATCTGGATGAAGCTCTTCAAGTGGCTATCTTGGGAGTAATAAAACTTATAGTTAAGGATGGCGATACTTCCATGGAGGCCAAGCTTGTGTATCGCGTGAATAGCCGCTGGTACACGGAATGGCTGTTGAATAGGAAGCTAGCTAACGATAAATTAGGCAACAATACACGTTGAGGTTTGCTATAATACCATCAGTATTTGACTTAAATGTGAGGTGTATTATGGTAAATGGCTACAGTATTAGACAAATGCTGCATTATAATTGCAGGAATGGTCTGGTAGCTGACATAGCTTTTTATGACGACAATAAGACTGGTCTATGGGTGTTGCGTAGCAAAACTAATGAAGTAATAGCTTTCAGTCGTTTCAAGCAGGGTATTATCGAGAACAATTCTTCTCTGACGTTGTATCACGATGAGGAAGGTGTGGACTTTGATGATTTGGGTGTCTGCTTTGAGAAGTTTATTCTCTGGTATAATGAGGGTTTTCGACCGTCCCACAAGGAATTTTTCGGCAGTGATGTACTTATGCAAGCAGGCCCGAAAGGTGTTGAATGGAATATCTCCAAGGGTGCTTGGGGCAAAACACGATGCAAAGTTGTAACTTTCAAGGATAATAGCCTTGACAAAGCCATCCTAGTGGATAGTGGTTCTAACTTCTGCTATAATATAAATACTGCCATTAGCGCATCTGGGTATTCTGGTCTAATCAACACTTACAAAGAGGTTTGCGGGAAAGAAGATTTCGGTAAGGTTGACGGCTTTGGGTATTCCGTCAAAAAGAGCGTTCATGGTGCTGTAGTAAGCGGCGCTTTCGTGTGAAAGTAATAATTACCCAAAATTGGGAATACTCCAATTTTGGGTAATTAAGAGCAGAATAACTTAACGAATATTAGATGTTTAGTCTAGGAATAATTTCCAAATTTTGGCTTGTTTTTCTCTTGTATTCTCTCGGTCAATGAAGAATTTTGTTGGCTGTTTTAACGGTTTTTAGGGGTAATTCGATGGTTTCCTGCAAATGCTAAGGTTGAAGGGTCTTGTTTGTGGCTATACGGTTGCGTAATGTTTAATTTCCTATATTTAGGGGAGAATTGTTTTGTATGCAAAGATTAGGTTGTTATGATTTGAGTGAGAATAAAGTGTGTGGCGTATTAATCTGGTACATTACTGGTAAATCTGAATATCCGGTGACTCTTAATAGTGCAGAATTGACTGCCTTGCTGGGGAAAGTCAGAGATTTGAAGTCCCTCTCACTGAATAATAAAAATCTCTGGAATAGAATAGCAGAGGGTATTCCCTATGAAGAAGGTTATGATGCCAACTATGATTTGCTGATGCTGGAAAATGTCCTGCTTTCAGCTTTGCATGATAGTCTGTGGTTTGATAGTTTTGATAAGATTTGGTCTGAGAACGGTATTGGAAGTGTAGCAATGACGCTACCGGAATATCAAGAAATAGACAAAGATATGCCCAAGCTTCTCAAGGGTGATGAGGTTAATATCTCACAGTCGTCTTGCGATTTGCTTGATTCTTTGGAAGATTGGGCTGAGGATAATTTTAATAAGTACTGTGGTGAAGAATATGAAAAGGGTGTGTATCCAAGCTGGTACAGTCTTGAGTACACTAATAGGAAGGAGACCAAAAGTGTCTTTGCTGTATGATAGTTATATTGATGTGCCATCTGGTCTGGCAAGGGGTATTAAAGCATGGCAGAAGACAGCTTCGCTTTATATGGAGAATCATGCCGTTTTGCGCGGTGACAATAATAAAATCAGGACTCTGATTAATGAGGTCGCTTCCTATGCGACACGCTCCCAAGTTAATAAATTGGAGTTGAATGCCGCACGTGTAAGGCTGGAAACAGCTTTTAAGGATGCCAAATCTCATCTAGCAGGTATTCGTAATGCGGAAAGGCTCAAGTAATATGGGTTTCTTCAACAGGAATAAGAGAGTGGTGGACCCTCAATATACCGAACTAGATAAATGGTATGGCATGATTGATTTAAGAGATTTCGACTTCACTCGTGGTCGGGCCTCAACTGATGAATACATTTCATGGGGTTGGAGCTATCCTAGGGCTGGAAGTTGCAATATAACCATTGTGCGCAAGTCTGGTGAAAAGCCTATCTTTGCAGGTTCATTCACCAAAGATGGTGTTAACAGAGGCAGTTTGGTGTTTGAGAATTGGCGTGATACATTCGTTGTCAGGGCTGATAGGCTTCCTAATAAAGAGTTTGGAATGTCCGAGCATTCCCTACCTGCTTTCGCTGAAGCTTTGTCCTTGGCGTTGGCGGAGGTTCAGGGTATTGCCGGTGAGCAGCGTCTTGCGAAGATGGTTCAGAGTTTGGGCTTCTATAACGCAGGCTGGGAGTCATTCTGGCCATTAAGAGCAAGTGATACAGGTGATACGGATGTTGATTGTGTTTTGGTGCACGGTCGTGATGTATACCTCATTGATGCCAAGAACTACAGCGTAAACAAGAATTTGTATTTGACTCTGGCTAATAATTACAAGCAGTTGTTGGTCGTTGACTCCGCTGGCGAAGTTCAGTACTTCAAGGGTGGCAAGGATAAATATTCCATGTGGCGTACTTATGAGATTTCTCATAACATGTCCATGGCTGTTGATTATTACCAGCGTGCCTTGCCGTCGTGGGCTAATATCCATGCGGTCGTGGCGCTCTGCCCCACCAAGGATGGTATTCCGGGCATCAAGAACAGGGTTGAGTACCCAGGTGCCATTCCTTTAGTGCAGAGTAATGCTTACCTGCTTGAGTTGTGTAAGCGTCATCCCGATTACGCCAAAGCGGATGCTGCAATCCTCAGCAAGTTGAATGAGCTGTTGAAAGGCTAACAGAATGGAGAGGGTTTATAAGAGGTTCTTAGCTACGGGTATTCTGCTGATAGTGTTCGTGGTGTTGGCCGACCTGATAAAGAAGTTTAATATACCTGCCATTGATGGTGAAGACAGTTTCATGTCCAATGACATTTATTCGGGTCTGGTAGTAACAGCTTGTATAATCGGTAGCATGCTAATTCTGTTCTCTTATTTCGGTTTGAGAAGACTCCGAGGCAGAGATAAGAGTCTGCAAAGTATCTGGCAATCGGAGAGGGGAGAAAAGCCATCGGAGGTTGTTTTGGGTATTCTGGGCGGTTTGTCTGTTATAATCGCTTCGTTTGTCCTGCTTTTCGTGCTGGCTGGTGTGGTGATTCCCAGTGTGAATAGCTTCATGGTTTCCTCCTACAATACGTATAGCATAAGTAAAAATTCAGCTAGAGATCACGGTGAGTCCGTTTTGGAGCAGTGTGCAAAGTCCGATAGAGCTGTGATTGTCACTGAGAAGATTCGTACTCGCAAAGACGCTAATAGCGCTACCGGCTTGTCCTATTACACAGATAGCGGGTCAATAAGTAATTGGGTTGCCCGTAAGTCCGAGGACAGCTATGTTCTTAACGGTAATTTGGATTACCATAAAGTGAATCTTCCTGGGGGTATTGGTCTGGGCTATGGTTTCACGGTTCCTAAAGGTGATATGAAAATCAGAAATTCTACACTTAATTGGAGCGCTGATTGTAGTAGCTTACAGTTGGGTGGTATGAATAGTTTTTACACGGCTTTGGAAAGGTTGGAGAGTATTTATGAGAGTTGAGGAAACTACAAGAGAAAGTACTCAAGGTTGCAGAACATACGCAATGTATGGTTCTCAGATGCAGTTATTGGGGGGGGGCCGCTGTAAGACTTGGTGATAGTGGTGCCTATGTGCTGGTTTGCAACTCCAAGACGGAAATAGTCTATACAACGTTCTTGGAAGGCAACTATCTGAGCAAGGATGCGAAGTACATTAGGTCTAAGTTACAAGGCGTGCTTGATAAATTCATTAACACCTTGAAGGGGTATTATCTGGACGGCCTGAATGGGTATTACGGTTGGTTGCAAGTGGATTCGAATAATCTAACTTGGTTGACCAGTTTCAACCAGTGGGCGGGGAAATCATATAATATAGGCGAGTTGTTTAGTGGCGATTTCGTACAAGATGCTATTAGATTGGCTGATGCCTTTGATAATGAGTGCGCTCTAGGGCCCGCAATTACTGTTGGGACCATGAGAATAGACAGTGTGGTAGACTTGTATGCTTGAAAATCTGGTATATTTGGTTACGGGTGTCTGCTATGGTGGAGTGGTAACATGGGTAGTTCTGTCATGTAGACGAGACCTGCATTATATCAAGACGAAACAGGATGATACCTATGGTATTAGTGAACTCGCTCGAAAAGCCAAAATGGAGAAGTGGGATTACAGTAAGTTTAAAAGAAGGCTACTAATTGAACTAACTGTTTACATAATTTTTCTTACGGTAGTATTCGTTCTGCCTGTCAAGTTCTTTACGTTTTTGGTTTGGACAGCGGGTAAATTCTTAGGAGTGTGATAATGTTGGAGAATTGTCCTATTTGCGGCACGCAGCCACTTAGGAGAAGATATGGACTCCTCTATGGGTATTCCTGCGCTAATTGCATCTCGGTGAAAAGTGGTAAGCATTTCAGTATCGACAAGGCTGAGAAGGACTGGAATTCCCTGTGTGAAGACCTTACAAGAATAGGTAATTCCTGCTGTTCCGGTTGCTATGGAAGGCCTGAATTGCATGTCACTCAGAGTGGTTATTACTATTTTGAGTGTTGTGAGTATTTTCCTCCAATGTATAGAACTCTTCGTAAAGCGGTTAAGAGCTGGTTTGCCAGAAATGAGATTCGTCTGCTTCAGAGCAGAAGGCGTGCTGTGGTGGCGCATTATAAAAGAAGTTAATTTTTGGGTGAATTTATAAGAGGGTTGTATACCATAAATTTGTTCGCCCGTAATATTTTTGGGTGGGTTTATGGTTAATTTGCATAGGCGGTGATTGCCCGCCCCCTTTTACTTTTTGGATGCCGTATCATTAGCGTTACATACATTGCAGGTTGGCATTCATAACTCTTAAAGCCTCAATATTGGGGCTTTCTTCAATTTAGGACGGTGACAGGGGGTATTTCTTGGTGTTCTGTTTTGCCGATGGACTGTCTGAAGTGGCGGCAAGATGGGTAACTGTGGTTGGTCTGTATTGAGCTGTGTAGCTGGTATAGGGAATCATTGTGAAATGTAGGTTAAATCGTTTCTGTGGCGGTTTACGTTATAAGGATTAATTATGGCTAGTAGTGTAATTCAGGGTCTTACGAAAGAGGACCTCGAAAGTATGTCGCGTATCATTGATATGTATGTAACTATCAAAGCGTCTCATAAAATGATTCCTAAGGGAGTTGTGGATTTGTTAGGTTTCCTTAATTCAGATAACTCTCTTAAATTTAATCTTGGGAAAGCTTTCTTAGAGGAATTGATAGATGCTCGCTATTTCGATAGGGTGTTGTATCTTCCTCAGCGTGATGGTCGCCCCAAATATATTTTGGCAGACGGGTATTCTTTTACTCCTGAGGAGGAGTCTTATATTCGTAACTTGCCTTATGAGCATTGGGGAAACAGCGCCGGTAAGATTATTAAGTATAAGCCAGGTAAAATGAAGATGCCCAATTTGGGTGGTGCGCTGATGTTCTCTGATGACGCAGATAAATTTATTTCTGGTGAAGAAAGGCGTTCTTGGTATTCATACACTAATTTGGATACTAAGGATTATGAATTCAAGTTCTGCGAAGACAATATTAAATACTGTATTTTATCAGATGATTTTTCTTATTTTCGTGAGAATGATGGTAATAAGTCTTGGTCGTCTGGTGATGAGGAGACAAGTTATCTCGTTAAAGCAATCCTAGCTATTGCTTTAATTCTAGGTAAAGAGCCTCTTAGTTTTAAGAGTAATAACCATACTAAAATGGTTGAATTGCTACGTTATTTATGGAACTCAGGAATGCTGAAAAACCCCGGTCAATGGGTGTTTGATAAGTAATTAACAAGAGGTCTGGCTCCTAATTAAGAGTCAGACCTCTTAATTTATGGTATAATAATTTTTATGAAGTATTTTACGTCCGACCTGCATTTCGGTCATGCTAAAGTGGCCGCTCTCAGAGGGTATTTTTCCTATGAAAACCCTGACGAAGTTAATTTGGAAAGATATAACGAGAGCCTACTTAATAAAATTAATAGTGTAGTTGGTAAAAGTGACGAGCTCTACATTCTAGGTGACCTATCTTCCGGTGGTAGGAAGTCTCTGGAAGTTGCAGCTGATTATATTAACAGGTTGAACGTGCCTCGGGCGCGTAGGCATCTTATTCTGGGTAACCATGACTACAGGGCTTGCAGTAACGCCAAGTATGATTTAATCCATCCTTTGTTTACTGAAGTCGCCCTCAAGGGTATTCTGTAAGACTCGAAAGGCAGAACGCTTCTTCTCTCGCATTATCCTTGGAAAGAGCAAATGGAGGATGAAAAAGTCCTGTCCGATTTTAGTCCTAATGCTGTAAGTTCTGATTTCGCTAGGTATGCATTCTCTTCCTCTCTGAATAAGGATGCATACCTTATTCATGGCCACACGCATTCCACCAGGAAGCTTGATTTCCTCAGATATAATATAATTGATGAGAAGTACTATCAGGATTCCTATCGTGAGATTAATGTGGCTTGGGACGCTTGGAAAGGGCCTGTCTCCATGGAAGAGCTTGAAAAGTTTATGGATATTATAGAAGATAATTACTCTCCGTGGCTTTTCTAGGTATAAGTGCTAATGTAATTTTCCTCTCTTTTCGTGTCGGCGTTTCTTCGTTTGAAAGATGTTAATTATGTATAGGCCTAATAGTTTTTACCATGTTAATAATGGTATTTCTCCTTCTGATGGTCTTTATGAGGAGCCCGGTAGGGCTATTTTGGCCATTTGGGAAACATGCATGAATGCTGCTTTCCAAGTCAAGGGTATTAACCTTAAGTGGGAGCACTATCAGTGGAATATAGAGTATGGCTATCAGAGTATGAAGTGGTCTGTTGATTTGCGGGCTCATGGTGGTTTCTTCTTGGAATCCCAGTTCTCTTGTACCCCGGAGGGTATTGAGGTGGACACTTGGGTTTGTGATGAAAATGGTTGGGCTGGTCGTGGTAAGAAGTTCGGTAATTGGAGCATGTCCAAGCTGAGAAGGCTTTGCAGGAAGAATGGCTCCGGAGACCCGCTGCAAATAAAAAGTTACTATGATGCCATTTATCAGGACCTATATCCGAAGGCGCTGGAGTCTTTGGAGGCCTGCATAAGAACTGTCTCACGCTTGCAAAGTAAGAGAGGCTAGTAATGGAATTTCCGGTCTTGCGCAGGAAGCTTCGTGCCCTGCAAACTCCTCAAACACGGGTATTGGAAAGTCTAGAGGAGAATGATAATAGTGTCACTATTAATCTCCTGCCTTCCTTTACGCAACTGTTGACGAGTCGGTAGCAATTTCTTTTAAAGACGTTAGAAACACCATTCGTGTTGAATGCAATGTCAAGGGGTTCCCTGCCAACAAAGACTTTAATGCGTTTATTGTCGGTTTCAAATGGTACTTTTGATATCTGCGCATCCTACAGTGAGGCTGATTTCCCTGACGACAAAGATTACTGTAACGCTCTTCTTCTCAGTGAAAGTGCCTTTGAAGTCTTTTACAATAACGAAAGGGCGAACGAAATGTTCGGCCGTCTGGTTGGTAAGATGTATGAAGCCTTTGGCCTGAAGGAAGCTTTGGAAGTAAGGTTGCAAGGGCCGAACAAGGTCAGGGTATTTAATCATCAGGGCGGCTACACTGACATAAATCTTAACGACGTGGATACAGTGGGTATTGCTCTTGCTGCTGTAATGTGGCTCGTTTTGGAGTAATGTCTGTTATAATGTATCAAGGTGGGCTTGAACAATTAACTTAATATTATTGACTTGGCCCACCGGATACTTTAGCTGGGCTTTATCGTGCGTCATATAAGGCTGCTGTGCCTAGCTTTTATGTAAGGAGAGAGATGGTTAGTAAATTCATTACGTCTGAGTCGGTAACCGAGGGACACCCGGATAAGCTGTGCGACCAAATTTCCGATGCCATTCTTGATGAGTATCTTTATCAAGATAGTAATAGCCATGTTGCCGTGGAAACAGCAGCTTCCGGTGGCACTATCATGGTGTTCGGTGAAGTGAAGTCCAACGCGGTTGTGGACATTCAGAAAGTGGTCAGGGACGTCGTTAGACGTGTCGGCTACGTCGGGGGTGCCTCAGGTCTTGATTACCGAACAGTGGGTATTCTGAATATGATTATCCCTCAGAGCCAGGAAATTGATGATGGCGTCGAGGGTAACAGTGCATCTAAGACTGGTGAAGACCTGTATGAGTCGCAGGGTGCCGGAGACCAGGGTGTTATGTTTGGATATGCCTCCAACGAGATGAAGGAGTTGATGCCCCTCCCCATTCTGCTGGCAAGCCGAATTGCTAAGCAACTCTCCAATGTAAGGAAGAACGAGGGTATTTGCTGGAAGGGTCAAAACGCCTTGCTTCCTGACGGCAAAGTGCAGGTCACAATCGAATATAGGGATGATAAGCCTTTTGCTGTAAGCGCCGTGCTTGTCAGTACCCAGCATATCAACGGTGTTGATTTGGTGTGGCTGAGGGGCGAAGTTCAGAGTAAGGTCATTCTGCCTGTTCTCCAAGAAGTCCTAGAAGGAACGGGTATTCGCAGGGATTTCAAGTTCCTGTTTAATCCGGCTGGTACTTTTACATTGGGTGGACCTCTGGCTGATGCTGGTTTGACCGGTCGAAAGATTATTGTAGACACTTATGGCGGTGCGGCTAAGCATGGTGGTGGCTGCTTCAGCGGCAAAGACCCCAGCAAAGTTGATAGAAGCGCCGCTTACGCGGCTCGCTGGGTGGCTAAGAACATCGTCGCGGCTGGCCTTGCTGATAAGGTTGAATTGCAGATTTCCTACGCAATTGGACGAGCTGATCCTGTAAGTTACTATGTTGACACCTTTAATACGGCAAAAGAGGACGTTACGGATGATATGCTGGCTAAGGCCATCCAACGGGTATTCGACTTGCGACCGGCTGCAATAATTGATGAGTTGAATCTCAAGACGCCTTTCTACAAGGATACTGCCGCTTATGGTCATTTCGGTTGGGAAGGAACAGCACGTAACAATTATAGTTACACATGGGAAGTCACGAATAGAGTTGATGACCTTCTTCATGCTGTTAAAGAGCTTCAGTAAGTAGTAATTGTCAAATATTTTAGGCAATAGTTCTAGTATTTTTAGAACTATTGCCTTTAGTTGTATAATGCCTAGTATAGTGTATATTGTACTTCAAAGATAGTAGAAAGTTCTACACCACCGAAGGGAAAAGCAATGTCTAGGACTATCAACGAACTGGAAAGCCACATTGAGGGTTTTCGCCGTGTCAAGATGATTGATATTTTGTTTGGTGAGTCCCTTGTTATGAGTGTCAAGACGCCAATGGAGGCGGCTCATTATAGCAAGGATAAGACTCGTTGCAAGGCGTCTTATGATAGCGTTTGTTCTGCGGTAAGCAAGTGCTTGTTTGGTGTGCAGTACACCACTCGTGGGTATCGTTGCTCTTGGGAAACCAAGTATATTCGTGAAAGCTCTGATGCTTGTGTTAAGGAAGCTCTCAATGAGGGTGTTGATTATGTTACTGCCTTGCTGGATAAGATTTGTGGCCCTAAAGAGGAGGACACTTCGTGGATGGAGGATATTCCTGAGCGTATCCAAGGGTATTCCACTAGGCTCTGCTAATATCTGATGGATTTGTATGATTAGGCCGTTCGATGGTAGTTGTACCGTCGAACGGTTTTTGTTTATGTAGGTGGGTGATTCTAATGACGATGTACGGATGGGGCGTAAAGCCCCAGCAGAGTGACAGTAATGATACTTCAAGAGAAAATGGTCAGAGTAATTCGTCCCAGCAGGGTATTAACTTTAATAGTCAGAATGCTACGCAGCAGGCGAATATCTTTGGTTATGGTTCTGGCAATCAAGAGAATAGTCAGCAGGCTAATAGTGGTAACTATGGTTTCGGCCAGGGTCAGCCGTCTGGCAACAGCAGTAATAATGGTCAAAGTTTTAGTACTAATTCTCAGGCGGGTAACGCAGGTTACGGTTTTGGTAATAATTCTCAGGCGGGCAACGCGGGTTACGGATTTAACCAAGGTCAACAGTCTGCAATGAATAGTGGTCAACAGTATAACCAGATGTATCAGCAGCAAGTGGGTGATTACCCCTCCATGCAGCAGCAATTCCCTCAAGCGGATAATAAGGAAAAGTTTAGTGGCCTTGCAATAGCCGCGTTCGTGCTGTCCTTCCTAGGGGGTATTCTGGGAATGGTGTTGTCAATAGTGGCAATTGTAACTACTGGTAAGGGTAAGAAGCGTGGTCGTGGTCTGGCTGTCGCGGCGTTGGTCATTTCCTTGGTGGTCATGGCTGGGAGTGCTGTAGTTGTTAAAAGAAATATAGATAACGCAAGAGAATCTGTCGCTAGTAGTCAGGTTGCTATGCAAGATAATTCTCCGAAAAAGGATAAAAAGTCTTATGCAACTGTGAAGGATTGGTTTGATAACAGCTCTCAGGCCAAGGTGGAGAAAGAGAGCCTAACTTCTTCTTTGAAAGCCGCTGGTCTGACTGGAGAATTGTCTACCAAGGATGACGATACGTTGCTAATGGAGGTTAACTTAAGTTCTGCCATGGACGCGAGCGCTAACTCTCAGGAAATGCAGACTGTATACTCCAAGTTGGGAGCTAATATGCAGAAGGCGGCAGCTCAAATTAAAGACTATGACATTAAGGGTGATGTGAATATTAATGTGTCTATAAAAGACAGCAAGGGCACAGTCTTGTATAATAAAACCTACAATGATAAGGGTGATACAAGCACCACAATACAGTAGTAGGGTATTCACGCTTAAGGAAAGGATTGATTTCCGTTGGAGTCGCTTCTTGCTGTAGATTGAATATAACGGTTTAATTTCGTTGCTCCCAGTTGTGTTTCTGGGAAGAGTAGTAATTGTTTTTCAAGGAAGGAAAACAAATGAGTGAAGTGACTTTTCAACGTACTAAGCATTATGCTTTGGTGCAGACACAAACTGAAATCAAGACCAAGCGTTTGGTTGCCACAGAAAGTGTGATTGTACGTGACGCCGGTACTCTGGCTGCTGACTATGTGCCTCTGGAACTGCCGAAGATGGTGATTTCTCAGGATGGGCAATTATCCTTTGAGCCTTTTTCGCAGAGGGCTTTTGGTGTTAGTCACGATGCTACCTTGCTGTATAATGAGATACAGTTGGAATTGTCCTTCCTCCAAGGGGTATTGAATCTGCGTTTCTCCCGCGTAATGTAGCATATAAGGTTAGGTGATTAAAATGTCTTCAGGTTTGCCCTCTAATTTGATGATGACCTTTGGCAAAGTCTACTACAAGTGCGTCAGCGTCGCCCTGCAAGCCAAAGGAGTATTCTCCGGCTATAACGGGTATTTGGGAGATCGCCATCTCGGACGAAGGCGACGGTACACTTAAGGCCAAAGCTCAAGAATTGGGTGCATACCCTGTTGACTTCGAAAACACTTATGATGTTACCAGTGTAAATGTCAAACTGCCTATGGTTACTAAGGTCGTTACAGCCTCCACTGCCAACAAGGTGGTGAAGGCCTCCGACTTCGCTTTCAACCTTTACAAGGGTGATAAAGCCGAGGGTGACCCTGTTCAGACCGCTTCCGTGACTGGTGACGGTTTAACTGGTGAAGCCCAATTTGGTGACCTGACATTCACCAAGGATGACTTGCAGGGTAAGACCGAGAATACGCTCAAGTATTCTGTTAAGGAGCAAATTCCTACTGACGGTAAGAGTGGTGTCACCTATGATACTCATATCGGTGTGATTACCGTCACTATTAGGGATAACGGTTCTGGCCAGCTGGAGGCAACCGCAACCACGGATACTGATACCCTGAAGTTCACCAACAAATATGATGTAACTCCGGTCAAGATTAACCTTAAGGCTAGTAAGACCTTTAATAACGGTGCTAACGCCTCAGTGGGTATTCAGGATGTTTGGCAAGATAAGGTGGTGTCTAACGATAGTAATGGTAACGCCGCTTTCGAAGCCTTGAGTTTCCCGATTGCTGGTACATATAGCTACACTGTTTATGAAAACGATGTAACTGACAAACCAGGCGTCAGCAAAGATAGTTCTGTGTACACAGTAACTTATAGTGTGGTTGACGCCGGTAATTCTGGGCAACTGCAAGTAACATCTAAGACCATTGAAAAGTCTGGTAAAGAGGTTAAGAGCATTGCCTATGAGAACACCTATAGTCCTAGTAGTGTAACTTACGCTCTGGGTGGTAGGAAAGTTCTTCAGAATAACGGTGGCACCACCCGAAAGTTGAAGGCCGGTGAGTTCATCTTCGCCCTCAAGGGTATTAACGGTGTGGGTATTGACGGCACTAAGCTGATAGTACCTATGCCTGATACAACGGAGGTGAAGAACGACGCCAACGGCAACTTCCAGTTTGGTGAAATGCTGTATGGCGCACCAGGCATCCACACTTACCAGATTACGGAGAAAAACAACGGTGAAGAGGGTATTCAGTATGATGATACTGTGTACACTGTCAAGGTTGTTGTAACTGATGATGGTAGTGGTCGATTGCAGGCGGCTTCTGATAAGAAGGCTGCTGACGTGGTGTTCACGAATACCTACACTCCGCAATCGGCTGTAGCAGAGCTGTCGCTTACCAAGTCTTTGGATGGCAGAACAATAAAGAACGGTGAGTTCCTATTTGACCTCAAGTCCGAAGATGGTAACGTGCTGCAAACTGCCAGAATCACAAGCACCTCTCGTGAAGAAGGTCTAGGTAAGGCTGAGTTCAAGAACCTTGCTTTTGACAAGGTAGGCACGTATACTTACACTGTGCAGGAGCAAGACACAAAGAACGGTGGTGTAGCCTTTGATACAACTCCTAGAATTGCTGTAATAGATGTTACGGAGGACAAAGATAATAACTTGGCTTCTTCCGTCAAATATTATAAGGATTCCAAGGAGACTGAATCTCTTGACTTCACCAACGGGTATTCCGCAACGCCTGTCAGCGTTAAATTGCAAGCCAAGAAGATGCTTGAGGGCAAGTCGCTTACAGAGGGAGAGTTCAACTTCCAGCTGTTGAATGACAAGTCTGAGGTTATTGACACTGCCAGTAATAGGCAGGATGGCTTAATTTCCTTCAAGGACATCGAGTACAAGTCTGCGGGTAAGTATGATTATGTCATCAAGGAGATTAAGGGCAACGAAAAGGGTGTAACTTATGATACTTCTGAAAAGAAGGTCGAAGTGGCCGTATCTGATAATCAGAACGGTGCCCTAGTTGCCGAAGTCAACTATGACGGTGTTAAGAAGGATGGTGACGTGCCGGTGTTTACTAATAAGTTTACACCGGAGACGCTTAAGCCTGAGACGCCCCAGCCGGAAACGCCAAAACCTGAAACACCCAAGTCGTCCACTCCTGTGGAAGTGGTGAAGAAGGTGCTGGCAAGTACTGGTAGCAGTATAGTAATAATTATGATTGCTGCCATAGCATTGCTTATTGTGGGTGGTGCGGTTCTTCTTGGTAAGAGAAGAACGACTACCTCTGGTAGGCATAGCAAGTAAGGCGTAGCCTGACTAAAAATACCCTCACTTAGACGAGGGTATTTTTATGCTTAATTTCTGGTATACTTGGTAGGTATATAAAGTAAGGAGTATTGTAATTTATGTCTGCTGATTTGTATGGTCTGTTTCGTCGTCGTGATTGGGTGCTGCTCACGTCAAAAAGTACGTATAATAATTGGTCTTGTCTAGGTGATTTCAAGAGAAGGCTGGTTAAGGATAGGGCTACTTTCGTTTATGTAACTCCCTCTAAGCGGGTATTAACCAATCTTTGGGGTAAGCAGGAGTCCTTTACGGGTGGCTCCACTGTGATGGTTGATAAGGCAATTCAGAGGGTTGAAGAGATTATCACAGCTGGTGTACCCATTGACGAGAATATCTACGTGGTTATTGGTGGCTTGGATGATTACGTCAGCGTGTTCTGGTGGGATGACCTACTTCGCAAGTTGGCTAACATTGTCAAGATGTCAAGCGGCATTGTTAAGGTGGTCATCAGTGGGTATTCACCGGCTCTGCTGTGTGCTGGTGTGTATTTTGACGGTAAAAACTATGATTTTACGGGTGATGGCGTTTATCTGTATGATGATACTGATAAAACGTATTTCCCAATTGGAAAAGATGGCTTTAACGATCTCACAATGGGGTATTGGAAGCTGGTGAAGGTTAACCTGCGCAAGTCACTTGGTCAGTTGTCTGATAAGAGTGCTAAGAATAAAAAGGAATAAGAAATCTGGCAAGGGTAAATCCAAGAAGAATAAATGAACGATATGAATGCTTTCTGGGAATAGGCTCCTTGTGGTATTAGTGCTGGTGTTTTGGCGCTTGGTTATATTCTCTAGGGAAAGATAGAATATGTTCAAACATTCTACTAAGATTGTAGCTGCTGTTGCGGGAGTGGCAATGCTTGCCGCCCCGTTTATGTCTGTTGGCAGCGCAATGGCCGCAAGTGAAATTCCGCAGTATGCTGACTTGAGTCACGTTTCGCTGTATGAAACCAGCTCCCAGAAAGAAGTTGTGAACCTGCTTAAGGCTAGCTTCGACTCTGGTAACGGCACGGCTACGGTGTATGCTCAGGACTTTAGCAATAGCAATACCTTCGCCTTGGGTATTCGAGTTTACGGTACGTCCGCTGTTCATGGTGACGAGTGCAAGATTACTTCCACTCCTACCAATAGTGACCAGGGTGTTACTTGGAGCATCTTGCTGGATAACCCAGGAACTGCGTATGACCACAAGTATACTCTGAATGTGTGGAATAAGACTCAGTCAGTAGACAAGACTAAACTGACCACCCTTGTCAATACTGCAAAAACTCTGAAGTCGTCTGATTATACTAAGGATTCTTGGACTCCGTTCCAGAAGGCTCTGGATAATGCGGAGTTTACTTTGGCTGAGGAGAAGTCCACTCAGCGGGATGTAGATAACGCTTTTGCTGCTTTGCAGACTGCTCAGTCGGGCTTGAAGAAGGCTGAGACTACTCCCACGGAGCCTACTAATCCCGATAAGCCAACTAAGCCGGCTGTCAGCAAGGACGCCCTGAAAGCGCTGATTGAGAACGTCTCCAAGCTTAATGAGAAGGATTACACCTCCGCCTCTTGGGGTATTCTAGTGAACGCCGTTTTCGAGGGCTCCAAGGTTGTTGATAACGATGCCGCTACTCAGTCTGATGTGGATAACGCTGTCGCCAACATTAATACCGCTCTTAATGACTTGGTGAAGGCCGTCACTCACGACATCACCAAGGAAGTTCTGAAGCAGGTCCTTGATGGTGCCGCCCTTATCAAGAAGGATGACTACACAAAGGATTCTTATGACGCCTTGACCAAGAGTGTTGAAAACGCTCAGAAGGTGTATGACAATAAGGATGCCTCTCAGCAGGAAATTGATGACGCCTACAACGACTTGCTTGATAAGACTCTGAAGCTGAAGCGTGTAAACGAAAAGCCGAACGAGTCTGCTGGTGACAGCCAAAACAAGCCGGTAGCAGATAAAAAGGACGACAAGAAGGCTGACAGCAAGGAGCTGGCTCAGACCGGTGCCGATGCAGCCATCTTCGTGGGTATTGCGGTCGGCCTTGTGGTCTTGGCCGGTGTGACCTATGCTTTGTCCAAGAGGGTCGGCAAGAAGCTGTGATACAATAGACTGAAAATCTATTACAGGCGTAGCGGCTTCGGTTGCTACGCCTTTTATTTATGGTTAGGAGATTTTATTATGGTTGTGAAAGTAAGAACCGTGCTTCTGTTCGGTACAATGATGGATTTGCTGTCTGGTAATACTAAGTTGTTTGCCCTAAAAGAGGTTAACGAAAAAGGGGTAACCTATGAATATACCAGAGGAATATATGAGGGGTATTTGTTTTCTTTGGAATTCGTGGATAAATCGGATTACCTGCATGGTAAAGGCACTCTGCGTGCCGTGCTAACTAAATCGGGTGCGAATAAGCCTGTGTACAAGTCTCAGCCTATCTACATTTCTGATAAGAAGGTGGATGACAAGTATGGTTTAATTGATGAGACCAATTATGGTCTGTGTTGTGATATACGCAGGGTATTGGCTGGTTGGATAATAGCTGCCAACAAAAGAGTGAATTTCTTCACAAATTCCGCTATACTGCCTGTAACTCTAAACGACATCTTAAAAGATACTTTAAGCAGCGTGCCTTGGGGTGAGGAGGATTGGCAGTTTTGGCGTAATATGCGTAAGGAGAAGTTCCAGGGTATTCGCGGTTTTAATTGGCCATTGATTGCCAAGTGCAATCAATGGCTTTTTTGTTGTCATTTTTGGTATACTGAAACTTGGTTAGTTGTAGGAGGCTGATTTGTCGGAGGTTATTCCTTCATGGGACCAGTGGTACATGGGCTTGGCAAGATATGGAGCAATGCGCTCTAAGGACCCAAGAACCAAGGTCTGCGGTATCTTCGTTGATGAGAGGCATCGCGTAATTTCCCTAGGGTATAACGGTATGCCCTATGGCACCAAAGATACAGAAGAGGTTTGGAAGCCTGAAAACAAGTATACAAGAGTATCTCATGCCGAGTTGAACGCGGTTCTTAACTGCAAGGGTCGTATGGATGATTTCATCAAGTCAACTCTGTATGTGACATTGTTTCCCTGTTCTGAGTGTGCGAAGATACTTGCTTCGCTTAGAATCGGTAGGGTTGTCTACCTAGATAAGCGAGACGGTGAGGACACCAGCATCTCCGAGCAAACCTTGGCTAAAGCGGGTATTGTTCTGGAAAAGTATCAGCCTGTTGGCCGAACTATTACTTTTACTGTGTGAAAGGAGGCTCTATGTCTGATTTGAATCCGCCTAAACCGCCCACATGGAATAAGATGTCGGCCAGAGAAAAAGCTATTTTTAAGGATGCAAATCCTTATAGGGGTGTAGCTAAATTTCTTATAGGGTTGCTGGTCGTGGCTGTCGTATCTGCTGGAGGAGTGGCTCTGTTCGGTAGAAGGATGTTTAATGCGCCAGAGCAAACTCAGGGTATTCAAGGTGACAGTGTAAGTGGTTCACTGTCTAATGGTGGGTATCGTCTTAACCTGAGTAAGACCGCTGAAGTATACAAGTCCAATGTCGTGTTAATCAGCGCTGTTTGGACTAATAATACTGGTAAGTCTGATTACATGCCCACTACTTTCGATGTTAAGCAAGACAGTAAGTCTCTTGATAGAGATGATAATTACGTAGATCCTTATGCTTATTATGCTGTAATGCCAGGTGAGACGGTGCATTGCAAGTATGCGTATAAGACTGATAACCTAAAGTCCGACTTGGAAGTGTCTATTGGCTCGAAAGCCACAGGTTTGGTTGGAACTACCATTAAAATTCGTGGTGAGTGATTTCTTATAACTCTTTGGCATGTCTAGCAAAGTATTTGAAATATGTCTCCGATGGCATGTCATTTTAGTTGTAAAGTGATGTTAAATTTAATGGTAGGATAGTATGAAAGTTTTACGAAAATTAGTTTCGCCATTTACGGCAATAGGTTTGTTCGTTAAGCAAATTTTTTCAGAGTTGTCGAAAACCGTAACGCCTACGGCGAAAGAGTTGTCTGGATGGAGCTTGGCTGTTTTTCTGTTTGTTTTGTTCTTGATGGCCTTGGTCACGGCAGGTGACTTCGGTCTTGGCAAGCTAGTGATGTGGGTATTTGGGTGATAACTATGGGTGCTTTGCAAATTACGAAAATTGTGTTGCAGGTTATTGTTGTTCTTTTCAGCTTAATTTTGACTCTGTTGATTCTTATGCACAAGGGTAAGGGCGGCGGTCTGTCCGACATGTTCGGCGGTGGTTTAACGCAGAACGCCGGTAGCAGCGGCGTGGCCGAGAAAAACCTTAATCGTTGGACCGTTATCATCGCTCTGGTGTGGGTGGCTTGCATTATCGGTCTGGACCTGCTTACGAAGTTTGGAGCCTGATAATGAAGAAACTAATTAATGCTTTCGCTGCTAAGGATATCCGAAAGAAGATTTTCTTCACTCTGGGTATTATCATCATCTACAGAATCGGTTCGTTCCTGCCTACACCCGGTGTCAATTACAAAATCATCCAGGAGTGCGTAGCTAAGACAAAAACTGAGAACTTCATCGGTCTGGTGAATCTGTTCTCCGGTGGCGCACTCTTGCAGTTGAGTGTGTTCGCTCTGGGTATTATGCCTTACATTACTGCTAGCATTGTGGTGCAGCTGCTCAGGGTGGTCATCCCCAGGTTTGAGGCTCTCCATAAGGAAGGCCAGTCTGGTGAAGCCAAGCTGACTCAGTACACTCGTTATCTGACCATAGGTCTGGCTGTGTTGCAGTCCACTACAATTTTGGTGACAGCTCGTAGTGGTGCGTTGTTCAATAATCAGTGTGACCAGGTAATTCCTGATGGAAGTTGGTACAGTCTGGCAGTCATGGTGCTAATTTTAACTGGTGGTACCGGTCTTATCATGTGGATGGCAGAACTTGTCACTGATAAGGGTGTCGGTCAGGGTATGAGCGTCCTTATCTTTACCAGCATTTGCTCTGGCTTCATTCCTCAGATTTGGGAAATTGGCTACGGCACTACTGGTAAAGATGGTAACTGGACGAACTTTGGCATCGTCACAGGTGTTCTGCTGGTTATTTTAATCTTCGTTGTGTACGTGGAGCAGTCCCAGCGTCGTATTCCGGTGCAGTACACTCGCCGCATGGTAGGCAAGAGGGTATTCAAGGGTACGAGCACATACCTGCCACTTAAAATTAACATGTCCGGTGTAATTCCGCCTATTTTTGCAAGCAGCATTTTGGCTATCCCGACTTTGGTTGCTCAGTTTGGTGATAGTAACGCTAATTGGGTTAAGTGGATTTCCTCTAATCTTGGTAATACAACTAGCGTCTGGTACATTGTATTATATAGTCTTATGATTGTGTTCTTCGTGTTCTTCTACACGTTCATTCAGTTTAACACTAAAGAGACGGCGGATAACATGAAAGAATATGGTGGTTTCATACCGGGTATTCGAGCCGGTAGCGCAACACAAAGATACTTAGATTATGTGATTAATCGTCTTAATACTGTCGGTGCCGTCTACCTGTTGTTTGTGGCGTTAATTCCTACAGTGCTGATTATGATTCTGGGTATTAATCAGCATCTGCCGTTTGGCGGTACAACTATTTTGATTATTGCTGGTACTGGATTGGATACGCTTCGTCAGGTGGTTGCACGTACAGAGCAGTTCCAGTATCAGGGCTTTTTGGAGTAAGGAGAGATTACAATGTTAACTTTGGAAAAGTTGCAAGAGGAAATTAGCCAGGATTACCCTAACTTGCCTAAGCAGGTGGAAGAGGCGCTAGCTAATAATGGTGAGGGGTTGCCTAAGAAAGCTAGACAGACGCTGGAGAAAGATGCCTCTAAGATGGAGTCTGTGAAGGGCGTTAAGTCCACTCCTAAGTGGTATATAGTGCTGTTCTGCACGCTAATGATTATCGGGTTAATCTGGTGCGTGGTGTACTATTTGTCTCCATCGGGTACTTGGCCTATCCCTAATATTGGTGCTTGGAATCTGGCTATTGGGTTCGGCATGATACTCATAGGGTTTATAATGACTATGGGCTGGCAGTGATGATAGTGGTAATGCTTTAGATTTAATTTTAAAAGTTGGGTCTAGAGCATTACCGCTTTTATAGTGGTTTGGCTATGGTTTGGGTATTATAGGAGTTAGTGAAATGGCTGTAATGACTATGGAAAAAGTAGTTGTGTCAAGTCCGAAGGTGGAGAAGCGCGATGGTCGCGTTGTGGATTTTGATGCCGCCAAGATTAAGTTTGCAATTAGGTCTGCCTTTGAAGACCTGAATAAAGAGGTTGGACCGGAAGAAGACCAGCTGTTTAGTGCAATCGCTCAGGGTATTCAGGCGGAGGTTGCTGACCGATATTCTAAGCCTGTTAAAATTCGTGAAATTCAGCAGATGGTGGAAAATTCTTTAGTAGATAATCACCTGTATGATGTCGTTAAGAATTACACTAATTATCGCTTGGCTAGGGATATTGAGCGCTCCAAGGTAACTGATATTAACGAGGCCGTTAATAGAATTATCAACAAAGACCCCTCATTGGTGAGAGAGAACGCCAACAAAGACAGCAATGTATATGCAACTCAGCGTGATTTGCTGGCTGGCGCAGTAAGTAAAGCCAGTGCATTTAAGATGCTGCCTGAAGCTGTTGCGAATGCTCACATGAAGGGTGACATTCATTTCCATGACGCTGATTACTCTCCGTTCACCGCTGAGACGAATTGCTCCTTGCCTGATTTCTGGAACATGCTTGAATATGGTTTTCTGCTAGGTAATGCTCCTATGGGTCAGCCTAATAGTATTAGTACGGCGGCTACTCAGGTTACTCAGATCATCAAGGATATTGCCGGTGACCAGTACGGTGGCCAGACGGTTAATAGGGCCGATGAGGGCTTTGCCAAGTACGCCAAAAAGAATTATGAGAAGTTCTTGGAAGAGGCAGAAGACGAAATTCCTGACTCCACTCCTCTTGCCGTAGCCGAAGAGATGGTGAAGAATCTGAAGGCAAGAGAGCCCAGCAAATTGCATTTGGAGAGTGGCAGAACAATCCCTGATAAGGATGATAAGCCGTTCACTCCAGGCACAGAGGGTACCTTGCAGGGTATTCGGGAGGTCTTTGCCAAGCTGAAAACCCGCAAAGACATCTATGATGCCATGCAGACGCTTGAGTATCAAATCAACAGTAACCGCGTAAGCAACGGGCAGACCCCGTTCGTTACAGTGGGCTTCGGTCTGGGTACTGACTGGTTCTCCCGTGAAATTACAAGGGCTATCTTCTTTAACAGACTCAGGGGTCTTGGTACTGACCACCGCACTGCCATTTTCCCGAAGCTGGTTTACACAATTAAGCACGGGGTTAACTCTGAGAAAACTGACGTCAACTACGATTTGAAGCAGCTCGCGCTTGAGTGCAGCAGCAAGAGAATGTACCCTGACGTTGTGTTCTATGAGAACATCGTAAAAATCACTGGTAGCTTTAAGGCTCCAATGGGGTGCAGAAGCTTCTTACAGGCTTGGGTTGACCCGAAGACTGGTAAAGATGTTGAAGAAGGTCGCATGAATCTGGGTGTGGTTACTATCAACATTCCTAGAATCGCTCTGGAATCCCACGGTGATAAAGAGGTGTTCTGGAAGATTTTTAAGGAGAGGGTGGGTATTGCTCATCAGGCTCTGCAATTTCGTATCATGCGTTGCAAGCAGGCACAGCCAATCAACGCTCCCACGCTCTACAGATACGGTGCTTTCGGTAGATTAGGTGCTAATGATAGTGTTGATAGTCTCTTCAGAAATGAAAGAGCAACTGTAAGCCTTGGATATATTGGTCTTGCTGAAACAGTATCCGCGTTCTATGGGAAAGACTGGATTAAGGACCACAGTTATCTCCCCGAGGGCAAGGCTTTTGCTTTGGAAATTGTCAAGAGGATGTCTGAATACTGTAAGCAGTGGTCGGCTGCTGAAGGTTATCACTACAGCCTGTACAGCACCCCTGCCGAAAGTCTGACAGACAAATTCAATAGGCTTGACAGGAAGAAGTTCGGTAGGGTAGAGGGTATTACGGACCACGATTTCTACACCAATTCTTTCCATTATCCGGTTTGGTTGCAGCCGACTCCAATGGAGAAGCTTAATTATGAGAAGGACTTCCCGTACTACGCTAGTGGTGGCTTTATCAACTACTGCGAGTACCCATGCATCCAAGACAATCCGAAGGCTTTGGAGACGGTGTGGGATTATGCTCATAATATTGGTATAGGTTACTTGGGTACGAATACTCCAATTGACCATTGCTATGTGTGTGGCTTCCAGGGTGACTTTGCTCCCACCGAAGAAGGATTCAAGTGCCCTGAGTGTGGCAATACGGACCCTGATAAGTGCAATGTTACTAAGCGCACATGTGGGTATTTGGGTAATCCTGTTCAGCGTCCGATGGTGCATGGTCGTCATGAGGAGATTACTCATCGTGTGAAGCACATGGCTGGTGAGACTGGTCATGTCACTTTGGCGAACGGCGATGAGAAAGAGTGGTTTGCTGAGGTTAAATAAGGGTTTTTACATTGGTATCATATTATGAGCCGTTTGATGCGCATACTTTTAATCTCCGTAGCAAATAGGCTGATGACCTAGCGCTCTATAGGCACATAATTTTGGTGGTCTATAAGTATTTGCTTATAGACCACCTTTCGTTTAGGAAGGAGTTGTTTTGGAAGTTCCAGATTTTGGTGAAACGCAAGCAATTACGCAAAGTGAAATGGATGCTTACGCTCTGCGTATGCAAGAGAAAAGTGATTTAGAGCGTAGACCAAGAAGAGTTAAGAGTTCTAAGATAGGTCAGAGAGTACGTAAAGGCTTGTCTGATAGGGCTTTTAGCCACAGGCTATGGGTATTGTTGACGTTGGTGGTTGTGTCCTACTGGATGTGCTATTCGGTGCTGGTAGTATATTTGGTTATCAGGGCGAATAATTGGGCTTATGCCTTGTGTTGTGGTCTTGTGGGTTTGCTAACTGGTATATTGGCGTTCGTTCCTTTGTGGTGGATGACTAAGCGCACTAGAAGATAGTTAATTGGCTTTGTTTCTTTGATAGCATTTACTAATTATTTATAATATTTGTTTAATGTTTGCTATAATATGCTTTGTGTGTATTGGCTGACAATAAGAAGAGTTGGCAAGACATAATAGTGGTTTTATAGGAAGGATAGAATTGACTGGCATTATTGATAAAGCTCTTCGCATGGGTGAAGGTCACGAGCTAAATAAGTTACGTAAAGTGGTTAAGCAGACCAATGCTTTGGAAGATGAAATTTCTTCGCTTACTGATGAAGAGTTGAAGGGGCAAACAGAGAAGTTTCGCAAGGCCTTGAAAGATGGCAAGAAGCTGGACGATATTATGCCAGAGGCTTTCGCTACGGTGCGTGAAGCCAGCAAGAGGGTATTAGGCCAGCGCCACTATGATGTGCAGTTGATGGGTGGTGCTGCTCTGCACTGGGGTAACATTGCCGAGATGAAGACCGGTGAAGGTAAGACTTTGGTGGCTACTCTTCCGGCTTACCTTAATGCCCTTGAAGGCAAGGGCGTGCACGTGGTCACCGTCAACGACTATCTTGCTGACTATCAGAGTGATTTAATGGGCCGTGTGTTTCGCTCCTTGGGTATTACTGTTGGCTGCATTCTTACGGAAATGAACCCAGTGCAGCGTCGTAGGCAGTACAACGCTGACATCACCTATGGCACCAACAATGAGTTCGGTTTTGACTACCTACGTGATAATATGGCATGGGATAAGAAGGATTTGGTCCAGAGGGGTCATCACTATGCAATTGTTGATGAGGTTGACTCAATTCTTATTGATGAAGCAAGAACGCCTCTTATCATTTCCGGACCTGCTGAAGGCGACGTTACTAGCTGGTATCGTAAGTTCGCTAGGTTGGCTCCTAAGCTGACTCGTGGTGAAGACTATGAAATCGATGAGAAGAAGAAAACGGCATCTATCCTAGACGTGGGTATTTCCAAGGTCGAAGATTATCTTGGTGTTGATAACCTATACAAGCTTGAGAATACAGCGGTTATTGGGTATTTGAATAATGCTCTGAAAGCAAAAGAGCTCTTCCTGCGTGATAAGGATTATGTTGTTCGTGGTGGAGAAGTCCTTATTGTTGATGAGCATACAGGCCGTGTGCTTAAGGGCCGCCGCTATAATGAAGGATTGCACCAGGCCATTGAAGCCAAGGAAGGTGTGAAAGTCCAGCCTGAAAGCCAGACATACGCTACTATCACTTTGCAGAATTACTTCCGCATGTACGACAAGTTATCGGGCATGACCGGTACGGCTGAAACCGAGGCTGCTGAGTTTATGAGCACCTATAAGCTGGGTGTTCTCCCAATTCCCACGAGTAAACCAATGATTCGCGTGGATAAGCCGGATTTGATTTATCGTACAAAGGGTGAGAAACTGGCTGCCATTATCAAGGATGTGGATGCACGAAACAAGAAAGGCCAACCGGTGTTGCTCGGCACCGCCTCTGTGGAAAGTTCTGAAGTGCTGAGTTCGCTGCTTGATGCGGCGGGTATTAAGCATCAAGTTCTAAACGCCAAAGAAAATGCTAGGGAAGCGGAAGTCGTTGCCATGGCCGGTCGTAAGGGCACGGTAACTGTTGCTACCAACATGGCCGGTCGTGGTACCGACATCATGCTTGGTGGTAACGTTGAGTTCTTGGCTGACAAGAAACTTCGTGATGAAGGGTATTCCCCTGACAGTACTCCGGAGGATTACGAGAAGCTCTGGGCTTCCACTTTGGAAGAAGTTAAAAAGCAAGTCAAGTCTGAGGCTGAGGAAGTGAAGTCTCTGGGTGGCTTATATGTATTGGGTACCGAGCGTCACGAATCTCGTCGAATTGATAATCAGCTTAGAGGAAGAAGTGGCCGTCAGGGTGATCCAGGTGAAAGTCGATTCTATCTGTCTCTTGAAGATGACCTGATGCGTCTGTTTAATATGCAAATGGTGTCTAAGGTAATGTCTAGGAACTTGCCTAAGGGCGAGCCCATTGAAAGTAAGTATGTCTCTAAGGGTGTCAGGAACGCTCAGAAAGCGCGTGAATCTCAGAACTATGAGATTCGCAAGAACGTGCTGAAGTATGATGACGTAATGAACAAACAGCGTACGGTCATATACAAAGAGCGTCAGGACATCTTGCAGGGTAAAGACATCCACGAGAATATCCTAGGGTATTTAAAGTACATAGTAGATGCGTATGTTGACACTATTACTGGTTTTGGTGACAAGCCAAGTAAGTGGGACTTGGATAAGCTGGCTGAAGAGCTTAATGCTCTCTATCCAAGTGCATACAAGTCTGGCTTGGAGCTGAATAAAATCTTCATTGGTAAGAGTGGTAAGCAAATCCACGGTGATAAGGCTCGCAAGGCTTTGAAGACCGCTCTGGAAGAGGATATTCTTGACGCCTACAAAGTGAAGGAAGACACTCAGGGCGAAGAGGGTATTCAAGAATTAGAAAGAAAGGTAGTCCTCGCTGTTCTTGATAAGCATTGGCGTGACCACCTTTACGAGATGGATTACCTCAAGGACGGTATCGGTCTGCGCGGTATCGGACAGCGTGACCCACTAACTGAATATCAGCGTGAAGGTTACCAGATGTATGAAGATATGGTTGATAGCCTTAAGGAAGAGGTAGTTGGTTTGCTCTTCAAGGTGGACGAAGAAAAGGTAAGCACTTCCATCCAGACTGAAGAAGTAGAGGATTCCTTTGAAGATGCTGACGTGGAAGTTCTGGAAGAAGCCTTAAACAAGGTTTCAGATGGGGAAGACTCGAACGGCCTCAGGGTATTCTCCAAGGAGTTATCGGTTGCAGTGGATTGCTTGGATGAGGAGAATAAGTTAGCTCTTCCTGCTAACGGTGGTCTGGTGAAGACAAATAGCCTTCTGGGTGATGACCTCACCTTCGTGGCAACCTACAAGGGTGAAAATTACTACTACAAAGAGGATGAAGAGAAGGGTATTAACAAGCCTGAGCCAATCAGCCATGCTGATGAGAAGGTGCACGTCAAGAGACAAGTAGGAGGTACCGAATTGAAGTCTCCTTGGGCTGACGGCAAGACATATCCAGGAACTGGACGTAATGAGCAATGCCCTTGTGGTTCCGGTCGTAAATACAAGGTCTGCCACGGAAGGAATGAAAAGTGAAGAAGGATTTTAATGCCAAGCAGGAAGGCCTAACTGAGAGAAGTCTTTTGGAAACTCTTGACAAGAAGACGGATTGGAAGCCCTCCAGTAGCGTCTTGGATAAAGAGAAAGAAGAGAAGCCTAAAGTTCGTATTACTTTAAGAGGCATTTTCAATACTCTAAGTTGGCTGCTTATCGTGCTTTCCGGCGTGGCTTTCGTGGTGCTGATGTGGTTGCCGTCGAAGCCGGTTTGGTTGGTGGTGACGGTGGTGACGGTGGTTGCTGTGTTCGCTGTCGGCGTGCTGTCGCTGTTCTTAACAACAGGTGGTAGGAATACTAATGTAGATTCGCATGGTGCAGCAATCTAGTTGAAATAGGCAGACGGATTATTTGTCCGTCTGCCGTTTTAATGTCTGCGTAGACGTTCGTTGGCCTGATAGTATGGGAGTAGGCAGGGGGTATTTAATTGGTGCGCCTCAAAGCGATGTCATAGTGAATAACGCTTACAGTGGTGTGCAGAGTATAGTGTTTATGAATTCTGATACTGAGATACATGCGAATATATCTGCAAGTTACTTGGTGAATAAAAACAAGTGGATATTCCGCGTTGAGAGCATGAATATAGCGTATGGAACAGCTGCAAGTCCCACGTATGGCGGTAAATACTTCGTTATGGTTACTCAGGGTTCTGCAACCACGGGTATTCCGTGTTTAAGAGTTCCTATGCTCCTAAAATTACCAAGGAGCAGGCTTATGGTGATAGGTTCAGCCCCGATAAGTATGATTTGCAGGAGCCTATCTCTCAAATGAGTGTTGACCAGCATATTGAAATACCTTTGTCTCATAGTGCTTATAACAAGATAAAGGGCAAAGATAATGACGATATGTTTATGACGAACAGCGAGCCTATAGCTGAAGTGTTTGCCGACGCTGATTTGACTCTTCCTGCTGATTACATGGCATCCTATGACACCAAGACTAATAGTCTAGAGCTAACTGGCACATTTAGTGTGGGTAAAAAGGATGATAATGGCTTTGGCAACTTAGGTTGGGGTGGCTACGACGGGTATTGGCTTCTTGTTAAGAAAGACAAGAACGGCAAAGACCTGAAGAAGCCTAAGTTAACCTACTTTACGGTAAGGGATAGTTACGCGGCTGAGGATCTGAAACGCCCTGAGACAGTGAGCTTTGGCGTTAGTGATAATGGTGCTTTGCAGATACATTGGTCATCTGTGGAGGGTGCGAAGAAGTACCGCCTATATGTCATTTCCAAAGATGACAACTCTCAGTACGGTAAATCCCTCACGGAGGAGTTGGCTGACGTTTCTACCAATAACGTCAGCTTGGATAAAATTCCAGGGTATTGCGGCTTATCTGATAATAAAGAGGGCTGCAGCAAGAAAACGGGGTATTTGGCGACTATCAACCAGCAAGTATCGTTCTTGGTTCGTCAGAGTTATGATGACGCGGAGCAGTGCAAGAATACTGGTAGCGAAAACTGCAATGCAGGAGGTGACTTGGGCGGAAGCACCAAGTACGATGAAACTGCAACTAGCGGCAAGAATGACCCTTACACTTTTAATCCAGAAACAGATTTGGCTCAGGGTTGGATAGGTGTGGCCTCCCTAGATAAGGACGGTAAGCCAACGCACATGACTACAGCCAGCCTCAAGGGTATT